>UEXM01000250.1_pt1 | contig 59333 bp, 84 predicted proteins | sample 1796661 | NCBI WGS metagenome assembly UEXM01 (sample SAMEA4772469, study PRJEB27181) | metagenome | reverse complement strand
GTGTGGAACTATTTCAAACTATTAAAAAAACAGCAAAAAAGTACGCAAAGAAAAATTATAAGGATAAATATAGTCCAGCAGTTCAGACTTCTGTTGAAAATCTAATTATCCGATTAGTTGATAAATTAGTAGGGATTTGCAAAAACACAGGAGTCGGATTTTTCTCGGATAAACCGATAAAGATTAAAACTTTCCAAGACCTGTATTGGTATTACGAGTTACAACCTTACATCAAAGACACAAACCTAGCCAATACTCTTGATGACATTCAACAGGACAGGAATGGTGCATCACTATTTGACTATGCATTAGAATGCTTGGAGATTGGTTTAATGCTCGATCAATTTTGGGATTATGATGATGCGTTCTATATGTCAGCAATGTTGGGATTATACAAAAAATACAACTTCAAGCCAGATTTTATTTTTATAGACGAGTGCCAAGATACTAATCTAGTCACACAGTTTTTGATCAAACAATACTTGAAACCAAAGTATGGTCGTGCTATTGCCGTTGGTGATGTATCACAAGCAATCTATATGTTTAGAGGTGCTGGGTCAAATGCCATGCAGTCGTTCAAAGATACATTCAATGCTACCGAGATACCTTTGTCACTATGCTATCGTTGTGGCAGTAAAATTATTGAGTTAACCAATCAAATCTATAACTACATTGATCGTGATTTTCCATATACTGACATTCAAGCATTGGATACCTTGCCGAGAGGTACAGTTGATTATATGTCCGTTAAACTTGGCGATTTAACTGATGATCAAATGAAAGATTTATTTGATAAAAATACTGGTGTCATTTGTAGAAAAAATGCACCGTTGCTAAGTTTGGCTCAGAAATTATTCTTACGAGGAATACCAGTCAATTTTCTTGGTCGTGACAAAATAGGTAATAAGGTTGGATACAAAATGCAGAATATGAAAAAGAAGTTTGCAAAAGGAGAGTACATACTTGATAATAATAGTGTTATCTCATTCGACAGTGGATACAAGCATGAAGACAAAGACATGTTTAGTAGATACTTAGCAGTTTATAAAGACGGAATGAATGCTTATTTAGCAAAGTACGGTACAAAAACCGATGAAGACGACTTTGCTGACGAATTACTGGGGTATGAATTGGTAATGACGATACTAGGTGATAAAAAACTTACCAACAAGAACATTGATATAGCAATTGGTGAAATGTTTTCAGAAGAAGAAATTGAGGGTGCAGTTACTTTATGCAGTGTTCATCGATCAAAAGGACTAGAGTTTCATAGAGCAATCATTCTTGACTTCAATGATGCATATTTGCCAAAGTTTGTTACATCATCACACATGTACACACAAGAGTGCAATATGGTTTATGTCGCTTACACTAGAGCAGAACGTGAATTGGTATTTATGGACAGTGGCAAGACAGAAAGTAAATAAGTGTTAAGCCTCTTTCTAAGGCATACAAAAGGCTGGGGTGGTAAATACCCCAGCCTTTTCTGTTTTAGCCTTTACAATCGCAATCTAAGCCGATGTATGTAGCCGTACATATAGTTTTGCATAATTGTCTACTGGAGTTCCACTTGGTATTGTAACGACTACCCTAATAAACTTTGTTGGCACTTGAACAAATTGGTACAAAGTGGGTACATCAAAGTTAGCATCGTTCGTAAGAGGACAAGTCCATTCACCTATTTTTTGACCACTTAATGATTGTCCAGCCTCAAACTCGCCAGCATTCCCACTCGCAATTTCTAATCGAACAATCACCTGTCCTATTGTACTGTCGGGATATGTCGGAGCATTACCATCTGAAGTTCCATTCGCTGAAAGTGCTATATTTGGCATACCTTGAACACGCATCCAATCACTAATGTATTCTGTCGTAAACCCAAATACTGTGCCAAGCATTACGGCTTTTTCAAAAAATAGTGTACCTTTGGATACTACATTCGTTCCTGTTGAATTGTTTGGAATGAAAGCCATGTCAGATCCTTAATAATATGATGATTGCGCTCTTAACTGAACATTTTTGGTAAAGGTAAATGACCAGTCAAAGTAGATGACAACTTGCCAATAACGAACTGGATCAACATCACTCGTAGGTTTGAATTGGAGCAATGCACCTTGTTGTTGTTCAGCGAATGGCAATGTAGTGTTTACGGCAAACTCACCTGTTATATCAATCGGATCATTTACATTTCTAATTAAAGTTGGATCTATTGGACTTGCTTTTTCTTGATAACGAACACGCAATCCAGCAAACCCTAATCCTCCCCCAAAGTTTTGATTTAAACCGTCTATAAGTACCCATAGAGAACCCCAGTCACCAGTCTTGGATCGATATACAGGACTAGCCTCTGCAATGCCTTGTGATAAAAATGGAAGATCGGGTCGCAAATCAAAAATAGGGGATCGCCATTCACCAGTTGGATTTACAAGATTACTGGTATGAACTGTAACTTGTCCACCATTCCATAAGCCAGCAGTGTTCTGTTGTCTATTTGCAACAAGTGGGTTTTCAATTCGTGTTTCATGATGCTGATTGCCGTTAGGCGAACCACCAACAGTATTTAGACCTCTGTTTGTTCCATAAGGATAATTCCAATGCATACCCTACTCCCCTTATTTTAACCTCTTGTAAAGTTCGATGCTCCACGCATTTCAAGGCAAACAAGAGTAATGTCAATTCGCAGATTTCGATACAAAGGTGTTAAACCGATAACCAATGAACCACCAGCATTGATTGTATAACCAACACCACCTAATTCACCTTGACTACCCTCATTTGTACCAAGTACATTCGAACCTAATCGAGAAGATACAGTTATTTGATCTCCTGTCGTATATTCCATTCGGAATAAGAATAAGTCGCGTGGATCAATACCCCTTATATCTGCCAAGTTAATGTCGTCACCACCAGCAACTGTGAGGGCTATAGACGCACCGTTGACAGCGATAAGACGACATGGCAAATCGAATTGTACACGTCTTATAACTTCACTATTTGCCGTAGTATAATCAGTATTGTAGACAATACCCGTTGAGTAAAATCGTGTCTGATAACCTACATTTGGATCTGTACTATAAAAGGGTGCAGTTGGATAGTATGGCGAACGTACAAATGGTGGCTGACTCGGATTTGTACCACCCATATCTTGGGCGAAAGGCATTTGAATACGAGTATTCCATTGATTATTTGCTCCACCACCAGCCTGTGCAGACATATCGCCTTGCCCATTACTAGTTGAACCGTAACCACCTTGTCTATAGGGATCGTATGACATGATTTCTCCTAAATTAAAATCTTCTATCCTATTGTATGCTATTAAAGTTAATCTTTCAATCTTTTGTATATTTTAGTGTGATCGCTAAAACAAAAAGGGTGGGCTATTTAAAAGCCCACCCTCATGTATTTATCTGAAATAGATAAAGACTTATCCGATTTCGATCACATTCTTGTAGTATCCAAGAAGAACAACTTTAACAAAAGTCGAGTCTTGTCCGGCTGCTAATGCTCCCATTCGAGAACCATAACGCAACAAGATAGAGAACGTCGAGTTACCCGGCAAGGCAACCGGATGCTTGCGATACAAAAATACCGACCCAGCACCATTGTTCATGTTACCAATTGTACCTTGTGGTTCAGAACTGATAGATACAGATCCAAATGCTCCACCACCAGCACCAATCAACTGAATAGGTGCAATGTCAACTTGAGTTTGTGTAAAATCCCAAGTCAAAATACCATTGGTTTGGATTTCAGACAAAATCCGTACACTGTCAGCAGTTGAGTTAGCATCACCCAACGCACTGTCACCAGTAGAAGTAGCACGACCAACTTGACAAGCGATACCGAATACATCATATGCGATACCGGCTGGTACTCGCCCACCCTCTTTCAATGATGTTTCAGCAATTGTCAATGCATTGGTAAATCCTTGTCCCACTTGACCCAAAGGGGTAGTGAACAAACGGAATGTTCCGTTTGCCAAAGATACTGCACCGGCTGCTCCAGCATGAAGTTGAGTACTCCACAATGTTTGCTCACCGTAGCGAAATAAGTTTTTAGGTTGTTCGAAAGGAACAGATGGGGGTAGCCCAGTCGATCCTCGTTCTAATGTTCCATACATAGTAATTTCTCCTAAGAGTTAAAGGTTGATTATCCAATCTCAATGACGTTTTTGTAATATCCCATCAAAACAACTTTAACGAAAAAGTCATTTGCACCAATGGCTGATGCGCGAGATCCATAACGTAAGAGGATAGAAAAAGTTGAGTTACCGGGAAGAGCAACAGGATGCTTTCGATAGAGAAAAACACTACCAGCACCGTTGTTCATTGCACCAGCAGTTGCGCTAGTACCAACACCTTGAGCCGCATTGTCAGTAGAAATACTACCAAATGCTCCACCACCAGCACCAATGAGTTCAATCGGGGCTATATCAACTTGAGTTTGGGTAAAGTCCCATGACAAAACACCATTTGACTGAATGTTGACTAAGGTGTCAATTTCAGCACCACTATTCAAAGCATCGCCAAGAATAGCATTTGTTCCAGCAGACTCATTGCTTTCAGCCACACCGATTTGGCATGAGATACCAAATACATCGTATGCGATACCAGCCGGAATACGTCCACCCTCTTTAAGATTGGTTTCACCAATACTTACAGAGTTAACGAACCCTTGACCTACTTGTCCAAGAGGTGTTGTGAAAAGTCGGAAAGAACCATTTGCCAATGCGCTTGCATTTGCATGCAATTGTGTTGACCAAAGTGTTTGCTCTCCATAACGGAAAAGATTTTTAGGTTGTTCAAATGGAACTGATGGGGGCAACCCAGTAGATCCTCGTTCTAATGTACCGTACATAGTAATTTCTCCTACGGATTAAAGTTTAAATTAAATACCAGCGCCGGCAATAGCAATGCCAGCCATATTGTCTATAGATAATCCCGACATGTCCATAGCAATACCACTATATGAAAGTCCACCAAGACCACCAGTCAACTCTCGATCAAAAGTTGCTTGTGACGCTTGAATAGCAGATGCTTTCAATTTTGCGATAAGTTTTCTACGTTCTTGTGGGGGTAACTGTGCAAGTTGAGAAAATCGTTGCCAACCAAGTGATTTGATTAACCATCCCCAACGGTGTCCAGCCATACCAGCCATAACAGACATTCTTCGTTTCTGTCCAGCCATACGCTTAGGCGCAGTTCCAAACTTCGACATAAATGCTTGTCGTCCTCTCATTGCCATTTCGCCCTCAATAGGCGAAAGGTCAGATGGACAAGAGTGTGCATCGCCATACTGAGCATTGTCATAATCAATACCAGCCATATCGGATTGTGGTTGGATTGAAATCCCCGATAATGGTTCTACTTCATAGTATCCACCATCACCAAGTGTATCAGCCATCATTTCATCAGCAGAATAAGCATCAGCACCTAACATTGTCAAGTTTTGTTGCTTACAAGCCTCTAAATCAAATCCACACATCATCAACTGTCCAGCATTGATAGCACCACCAGCACCAGCGAATGATAACGCAAGGGCTTTCTTTGTGGCTGGCTTAACAGGCAAGAATGCAGAAACAACTGCAAGACCAAGACCCATAACCGTTGCACCAAAAGCATTTCCAAATGGATACTTTGCGTATTGTCCAACTACAGGAAGTCTTCCAACACTCATCATACCACCGACAACACCAGCACCACCGACCATAGCGATTATGGCTGGTTGAGTATAAGGGGCTACCTTTTTACCAATAAATGGAACTTTTGATACCAATTTTTCGATTGGCTTCAAGAATGCCAAAGTCATTGGGTTCTTACGAATGATACGAGTTTTACGCTTAGGATTTTTCATAAATGCTCTGCGAGCCGTTTTACGTGCCATTCCTTTACGAGTTCCATTCTTACGCTTACGCATGACATTCTTACGCTTACGCATGACATTCTTACGCTTACGCATGACGTTCTTACGCTTACGAATAACGTTCTTACGCTTACGTTTTGCAACTACTTTACGCTTACGAACAGGGTTCTTACGAGCCTTGCGAACTACACGTTTTTTTGCTACATTTTTACGTTTACGTACTACACGCTTTTTCGCTACATTTTTACGCACTACACGCTTTTTTGCAACGTTCTTTCGTTTACGTACTACACGTTTTTTCGCAGTATTCTTTCGTTTACGAACCACACGCAACTTCTTGACAGCACGTTTTTTACGAACTGGCTTTCGTTTGCGAGGATTGGAAACGAATAATGCACCACTACGAGGTGCTGGATTGCTTTTAAGTCGCAAAGCCATATCATTCTCCAAAGTTATTAGGGGTTGAAATAAAATGAATTGAACTCTTTGTCAATTATATTCTCGCATTTGGATCAAGATTGCAAACTTTATGATATAAAAGTTCATAGTTAGAGTGATCGCCAAGTGATCGCTATACCAAAAGGAGATTTATATATGGCACAAAACAAAGATACTATCTTCAAAGTGATGGTCGCTCGAATAAGGTTTTCAACACATGATAAGTTAGTTTCAATTGCTGAAGTTGATACTTTAAACAGTGGGCGACAAATATATGTTGCCGATCTTGTGAGGGATGCTATTAAAACATATCTTCGAGAAAGAGAAGACTGTTTACATAAAACAGTTCTTGATGGTAAAGAAGATAGTCACAAAAGAGTTGGAATTAAAAGTTAGTTAGTAATTCCAGCATTGGGGCAAGTATAATCCCCACCAGCAAACCATATCGTTCCATCCTCTGCAATGGCTAGGATAGGTTGTATGCCGTTTTCTTCACCCATTGCATGGTGATACCCACTACCTATACCATCATCGTCACCATTCTTATGAGTGTAGTAACAAACGTCTGTTATGTAGCCCAACGGTTTTACGAGAACCGTTGGGTAATCATTCATGTCGCTATGAACACCATCTGTCATAGATGCCAAGTCATTCAAGTCGATTGGTTCATAGTCTAACTGTTCATAAAGTTCAGCAAAATCATCTTGGGTTTCTTTATTCAAATGCACATAGATACGATCTTTTGAATGCTCATGATCGAATAATATGTAACATTCATTAACAGACTGTTCATCAATCTCTAATCCCAATTTGTCAACAGGGTTTGAACGATTGCCGTCTTGATCAACCATATCAACAGTGATCTCCATAAGTCGTCCAATTGATATATTGTGTTCGGGATAACGACCATCATCAATCTCAATAACGTGTGTAGGGGCTTTCCCCCAATGCCAACGTCTAAACCTTTCAACAGGGTCTACAACTGGTTCATCAGTGAATGGATCGAGAACATTATCACTATCTTGCCAATGTTCTGAATTGAAATCTATATTATCAATCTCTTTAGATTTTTTATTTCGCCTCATTTTTCTTCCATTGCCATGATTATCAATAAAGCAAGAAGTAGTACCAATATAGGAAACGTGTCTGAGTAGAATATATCCCATAGTGCTTTTACAATTATTTCTTCTTACCTTTTTTCCCTTTATTCTTAACCGTAAAGACAATACCACCTACAACGATTACACCTATGATACTAAAAATCAACGGTGTGTAATTGGGTGATTGTACATCATTGGCGATTGCATTGGCTTCTGCTTGTAAACTGACATCAAAAGGTTGCATTCCCAACAGGGCTTGAATGGCTTGTATCTTTTGATCTAATCTCGCCATACGTCTTGCACGAACTTTTGCACCAATTCTTGATGTTTTAGATTGCAATTTTCCAAGTGTTTTTTGAAACTTTGCTAATTTCTTTTCTAATTTAGCAATGTCTTTTCTTGAAAAACGTTTCTGATACTTCTCCATTGAGCCGTATCCAGTCACCATTGGGGTTACAACCATTCCTCTGCGTACTATTGGGTAAGACATACTATCTCCTTTAACGATGCTTACACGCATCAATCATGATTTGAATTGCTAACTCTTTAAGTCTTGTTTCTGTAAGGGGTAAATCAAGTGAATACCTTACTTGCTTGTGTTTTGGTCTTGTAAAGTATACCGATGCCGATGTCGTCTTCTGTTCACTGTAATATGGTGGTTTGATTGTAATCACTGTCGAACCGATAATTATTTCAGCATCCTCTGCATAGTCATCATCAGCAAAACGACCATAAGTAGTAGGTCGGCTAGAAAGCCCCCATACGTTCTTAATCATTGTTTTCAGTCGTTTATACGTCATAGTGCCCTCCATTGTTGAAACTGTATTGTAGACCATTCTAGCCCATCTAAAAAGCAAAAGCGATCACCCCTTTGAGATAGGGTGATCGCCAATACAAAAATCGTACTTGTTACCACATGAAGAACAAGTGTTGAGTGTATACAACAGACTCATCCTTAATGTCTACTTTTAAAGCATCTGTAGCATCCTCAATTCCAGCATCAGTATAAAATTGGCACATTGCATCCAATCCATCGAATACCAATATGTTTCCATTATTCCAAGATGTATTGAGTTCAATCAATGTGACTCGAAATGATTGGGCAAGCATTGCCCAGTCAACTTTGATTTTCTCTCCCTCAAAACCAATTGGGTTCATATTCCATTTGAGATTGCTCATTCTTCAAACTCATAATTCAGAACCAGCAATCGGTTAGGACGCATCGTTTCCATCCAATCCAATTTTGTCATTTCATCCTTGTGATCCCAATGGTAGTTGAACCTACTTTCAGTAGTGTAAGGATGTGACCCAAATCGTCTAGCCAAAATCACTGTCGTATCAGTCAAGTCTGTTCTAGGATCATCACCCTCCCAGCACTCATACTCAGTTAGGTCTGCCGTTGTTTTCTGACCCATCATAAGGGTCAGAGCAAAGGCTTTGGCAAAGGTTTCATTCTTGTACCACTTTGCAAAACGGGATCTATTACCGTAAGGTGAGTTTGCTACAACTTCCATATTTGGAATGTCAACACTGGATTCATACCAGTGCGTTTCCATCCATTCGACCCAAATACCTTTGAGTTTTCGTGTTGTTTTGCCTGTCGCCTTGAATACTTCACATTCACAGTCTACTCGGACTTCCAAGTCCAAGCCCATTATATGTAGGTCACGACATTGAGTACGATCAATGTACTCAATGAGTTTGAATGGGATTTTAAATACTTGCATGGTTTTCTTCCTTTGTTGTTGTTATTTTGGTTGTTGTTGTAAAGCAAAGGCAATCATCTTGTTTAAGATTGCTCATTCTTCAAACCCACTGAACGCATTGATCGTACTCAATGTCGTGACCCTCGAAGTATACTTCATCAAATAAAGCGATTTGAAAAGCGCAATCGGTTGTAGTCCAATCAAACTTGTCCTGTACCAAATCAGCGAAGTGCCGACTATTGGAGTACATTACAAATGTTGCCCAGTTTGCTTTTAATTTATCAATTGTTAATGTTTCATGGCTCAATTTTCCATCATCGTCAAAAGTGACTTCCAATTCCCATTGGGGATTGTAATAGTCACTGTACTTGACACCGTTTTTCATTTCAAACGACTCAGCCCAGTACGCTGAGCCAATTGTAATTTCGGCTAGGATGATTTCAATTTGTTCTTCTGTTGGCATGATTTGTTTTGATTTAGGCATTGTATTTTCCATGTTGTTGTTATTGTCGTAAGTGACACTACCATTATAAGGGTAAACAAAATTAAATGCAAATTGTTTTATTCACTTTGTTGAATTATTTAGTATTGAAGTTGACTACAGTTTCACTGTCTTCAATGTATATCTTCGTGTCCTTATGGTATTCGGAAAGGGACTTCTTTTTAATTCGGGATCGGTATTCATAACTAAGATTGTATAGTTTGGATAGTGATCTGACATAAGATGTAAGCCACTTTTTATCCTGTTCGCTTTCTTCGTTGACTTCAAAACCCATTGCATGGGTGATACTTCCACTCCGACCAAAAGTTCTTCTCATCCCTGTTCTATATCGTTTAGGTTCTCCCCCAACAAGTTCCTGTGGTGTTTGGTAAATTGCCAAATGGAAAGAACTAACTTCAATTCGAGCAATGATACCTCTGTTCTCAAGGTCTTCTTTGACCTTAATGGCAAGTAGGGTGAAGAATAACTTTTCTTCATTCATCTTCATGTCTTCAATGATCTTATCCAATCTATTCATTTTAATTTGTCCTTGTTTATCGTTTATATTGACCAGCACTGAGAGCATACGTCACTCTTTCAATACTCTCAATCAATTTGGGGTCACGTTCACCATCTATGTACGTCTTGGCATACTCAGTCAGTTTGCCCTCAAGATAGGCTTTAGTCCACCCTCTTTTCATCCAATTTGGATTTATATCTCGACCGTCATAACGAATGTAGTGTCTAGTATCTAGCATTTCCTTGACTCTCTTGATACTCCCAATGAGTTTGGGGTCACGTTCACCCTCATTGTACAGATACTTGTACCAAAGCATCTTTTGTCTTAACTCTATCTTCGTTAACTTGGGCTTTTTAGCATCTTCTTCTGCTTGCGCTTTTTTCTGTTTAGCCAATTCCTTTTCTTGCTTTGCTAGAGTCTTTTTATACTCTCTAATGGCTGGTCGCATAATTTGTCTGCATATTCCACAAACAACCTTTGTTGGGTCATCGGTTACATTGCCGAACTCTGCAACTAGAACCCCATGTGCACCAACACAACCAAAAACATCAGCGAAAAAGCCAACAGGGGAACTGTTAGGGATATGCCCAACTTCTCTATTTCCTTGTCTGTCATGCCATATGAATGTTTCCCCAACCCCTCCATCAGTTCCAGCACTGTCTACTCTAAAGTGAGTCAATCGGTGCTTATACCCTAAGTCGGGACGCTTTTTGGACAAGTAGTCATGTGTCAATCCAGCACTGACATCGGGGTTGTACAAGTCACTATTTGAAAGTATGTCATCTTCACTGTATCCATTCTCAACTAGCCACTTTCCTAGATCGTATCGTCTAACTGTTCCTTTCAAATCCAAATCACTCATATTTACCTCTTACTATTGTTGTCACCAGCGACACTATCATTATAGTGGAAAACAAATCTTAAATCAAGGGGCATTGACTATTTATTTATTCAGATACCAAACAAGTCCCAACGTACTGATAGCAAGTGGCAATCCAATCATCAATGCTTTTTGGTTTCTCTCACTTGCCTGTTCTGCATTCAATGCAATTCGTTGTTGTTGCAAGATTGGTATTTTCTCTTGCTTTGCTAGGAAATACAAAGCCTCTAATTTCAATTCGGCTTTGGCTTTGCGTTTCATATTTCGTTTTGATTGTCGTTTCGTCAACATATACTGAATGATTGAGATTTGACGTTTAGACTCTTGAAATCGCCATAACGATGTTCGCTTTGAAAAGTCCTTAATGTACTTTTCAAGTAAACCACGATCCTTTGATAAGAACCTTGCTCTACGTTTTGCACCAATTGTCACTGCACCAGCACTAGCCAATAAAACACCAGCCACAACCCATCCAACAACAGGAACTGTACTTGATGCCACACCAGCACCCGTCAGTGCTGTGGCTAACGTTCCACCCGTTGCAAATAAGCCAGTTCCCGTCGCTAGACCACCAGCAATGGAAGTTCCAGCACTTACACCGATACCAGCAATTTTATTACCAGTAGCCAATGCCTTTTGAGCATCGGCTACTGCACCACCACTATTGATGTACTGTTCTATGGCTTGGGTATCTGTTCTCATTTTGTCTTGTCCTATTTTAAATACACATATTTAAACCCTTTTGCTCGTGAAAAGGGTTCTATACTGTGCATAGGATTTCTTGTTAGTAAAAAAAAGTCTGAATGCTCGGCATAAAGTATATCGTAATCACCCTCTGCTGGGTTCATAGGGGCATAAATTACACACACAAGATCACCATCAGTTAGGAATACGTCTTTCGCATCCAACCAGTCGCCACCATGTATATTTCCATTACTTTCTACCGTTCCAAATTGGAAAAACTTCTTTTTACCTTTTCCCGAATAGCCAGACGCTTTTGTGACTGCTTTTTTCCAAGTTGAACTGGCTCTTGGCTTGTTTATGTCAAGAGGTGTCCAATCGCTTTTCATAATCACTTTGATTTGTTTAATGTCCGTTTTGTTTTGAGAATACTTTTCAACTCTGTCAAAATAAGCATTTATTAGGCTTTGTATATTCTTTTCTCCCCATTGTATGGATTGTTCTAGTTGATCTTGATCATATTTATCGGACTGATATACATTATTCACACTTTGGTTAAAATTATTTTCCCATTCAGATAATACGTTACTTATGACGAATGTTTTTGCCTCTGAATAGTCCATACTGGCAACATCATAAACGTCTTTAAGGGTAAAATCAACATACTTTTTTGTTCCCATATCGTATAATGCCATTGCAATTACTAAACCCATGTCTTTGTCTGTTCCATAAACACTTTCATATTGAGCATTAAATGACTTTACATCGACTGTATAAATTGGTGGTTTGGTTTTGGAAGGACTTTTGCTTTTAGGCTTGAATATGCTTTTGCCCTTTCGTGGGGCAAAAGCACCCTTATAGCCTTTTGGACTGCCGTATCGCACCCTCAACTGTGATTGTTCATACTCGTTACTTGTAACCTCTTTTGCAACACCTTGATGCCATGTACATGCACCTTTGCTTGTGTTTACACTGAATGATTTATCATTACATTTACTAGGGTTATTTCGTTTACGATTTATCATATTTTTTCCATTATCGGAGTTCACTGATTGGCTTTGCTTTCGGTTTCGTCTTCGCTTTGGGTTCGTAGATTTATGATGGAGTTCATAATAAGTGTTCGGGTAAATCATCATATACCAATCCATATCAGAGCCGACCCAACTCTCTTTGAAGCCGAACCGTGAGTAAAACCCCTCTAAATCCTGAACTCCGTGAGGATTATCTGAGGAGTCTATTTCATAATGTAAAGCAAGACTAATTTTATGTTTGTCTGCAAGTTGGGTAAGCATTTTCATTGCTTTCCAACCTAATTTTCGCCCATAGCATGATTTCCTACGAGGTCTGATGTCAATACGATCAAGGTAAAACCCATTCATGGTAGGTACAAGCCCTTTATGATATATATTTGTATCTTCATTCTCATTGGCAGTATCTGCTTCGTCAGAGGTCATAGGTCGCATTCTGAGGTCTTTCATTCCAACCAAATTGAATACAACAAAGCAATCGTCATCTTGTAAAGCAAAAGTCTCTCCACGACTACTCAAACCTTGAAACGGTTGAAGCGAATGCTTTACGGTGATTGCTCTGAGGTCTTCCAAAAATCGACTTTCGGGAGAACCGTTTCGTCTTCGCTTTGGGTTGCTACGTTTCATTTCTTACCCTTTTTCGTGTTTACGGTTTTCAGAAACCTATAAAATAAAAAGGATCCACCTAGTCCCAATACAATGATACCCATCGAAGTAAGGAATTGGATTTGCTTTTGTGTCTGCTCTAATTTCACAGACTGTTGTTCAAAATTATCTACTGTAGTCTGAACTTTGGTAATTGTATCCAATAGACCACCATTCAAATGACCTTTTCGAACCATACCATGCTCTACATATTCACCGTAATTTGGTGGTAAAATCTTCATTTCTTCTTTCCTTTATATGACTGGTATCCACGATAAACTAAATATGGATAAGGAAAAAGTAATGCCCCAATTGCTTTGACGATGCTCTTACTATCAGCATATTCGATACCACTGGCAATCACTCTTGCATACGGTCTAAACTTTTGAATTACTGTTTGATTATCTCTATTGATACGATCCATTTCGTTTAACAGAAATACCATTCGTTGTTGTTCAAATTGTGTCATTTGATCCAATGGCTTTTGTCTTAACAATCGGTATTCTTCTTGCAACTGGTCTAAGTATCTTGGATGGTTTGGGGGTAAAGCCTGTGAACCATAATTTTGTGGCAACATCATCATTTCTTCTTTCCTTTGCTATTCATATATACGATACCACCAATTACAATTGTACCCAATAAAGCACTGATGATGATAACAGGTACATAATTCGGTTGTGACTGTGGTTGAGTTGATGGGTCGTAGTATCCAGCCCCTTGAGAGGGCTGGATCTGTCCACCAGCCTGTGCCGTCTTCCAATTAAAGAATGAAGTCAGCCCTTGACCAACAACATCTATACCTTTGCTCACATTCTGTTGTTTTCCCGTCAGCGTAGGAACAAGAGGATCAGTATTTCCATAGTGATTTGGTAAAGCAAAGTTCATTCAGCACCTACTTCTTTGTAGCAACGTACGCAATACTACCAACTACACCGATTACGGTGAGTCCAATCAAATACGGCTTTGATTTCTCAAAGAAACTTGGTTGCATTTGTTCTTTGATTTTCTGTTGTTCAAGTAATGCTTGTTGCCTTGCCAATTCCAACTGTTCTGTCTTCGAACCTTGACCAGTTACAAAACGGTCAAACAAGGACATAAATGCACCCTTAGCCTGTTCGGACTGTAGTATTTGATCCAGCCCCTCTCTACCCGTAGTTGGGATTGCAGAAGACGTAGGATACGCTCCAATTTCATCGGTGATAAGTTTCCAGTATGGTGATGATTTATAAACCATTGTTCCAATACCTTGTTTTCCAGCCAAAATCTGAATAGAACCATCAGCAAATTGACGATAACGATAGCCACCACTACCATTTACATCACGATAAGGCATCGTAGATCCCAAATCATGTTGTGGCTTTAAATAATCGGGTGTTCCACCAAACATCGGATCGCACAGTTCTAATGATGAACTATGTTTGTCAACCATTGGTTCATAAGGAACAAGACCACCACTTTGAGGATCAATGCGTTCTCCAGTCTGATGATTGAACATGGCTGGATAAACATTAGCATTTTGGGGCATTGCACTTGGTGGTGGATACCCACCACTGGTCAAGTATTCAAAACCTTGTTGTTGTGATGGAAAAAGATTGTTACCACCTCGACTCATAGGGGAATTGCCTGTACCAATCATATAATTTGGTACAGGTGCATACCCTTTTCTACCCATACGAGTATTCATATTATTGATTTCTGCATCCAAGCCACTCATATCTGAAGTATGACGACCTGTGTTTTCACCATAGTAATTGGGGTTCATATATTCACCTGTTGCATAATTATATCGGGGTACGATTGCGCTACCCTCACCGGCTGGACTGTTGATTTTTCTCATTTCTTACCTCTTAAAAGGGATACTGATATACCAGCCAAAAATCTCGCACCAGCCAATCTCGTATCATCATCTAATAAGTCTTGATTTTGATATGTAGGTTTCCATTCTTTCATTTCCTCAACTAACTTAAGTGCAATATGATTTCGTAGAATGTCTTCGTCAAGAGTGACACCTGTGTGATCGATGTAGACCATACCCTTTTCAATTCCTGTTTGTAGATGTTCTAATAATGTTTTGGCTAATGGTAGCATTTTGAACGTATTGATTTTCATAGCATTTCCCTCTTATTTGCTACTGTTATTGACGATGGTATCCCGAACGTCTTTTATTTCTACGAACTCTACGTACTGCCTTGCGTTTACGGCTCTTACGTTTTGGATTAGACCGTTTCTTGGCTTTAGGTTTGAAAGCCAAGAACAATCCAACAAAGACAGCCCCACCAATCAAAAACTTATTATCATCAACAAATGTCATAAGATCAAAACCTGTGGGTTCTTCTACTATAATTTCTTCTTCGGGTTTCATCAGTTCCAATTCTTCAGCAACAAATGACGGCATTTTTTCTTCGTATTCATACCCTTTTGGCATAACACTTTCGGGTAATGGAACAGGGATTACAGGCAATGCAACTGAGGGCTTAAAAGATGAAGCATCACTTGGCTTGAACTGATTTGCCAAAGGGATAATAGAATTAGGAATTGTACGAACAATCTTGCCACCTTGACGAACATTTTGAGGACGTTTCTTTATAGCATTCGTGACCCGTCTAATACGAAAGTTCAAAACTTTTAGATTTTTCAACAATCTTCGTTTTACCAGTTTGGCAAGTGGTCTATTTCCTTGTGTTGCTTTTAAACGTAGCAAAAGAGCCTTACGTTGGTTCAATAGACTATTTCGTCTTTCTATCAAAGTTTCTAATGCAAGTCGATCAAGACCTGTCTTTAAACGTAATTCCATTGCAATTCTCCAAAATAAAATAGGTGTCGGTTTTATCTTACCGACACCTACAATTATATGCAAGGTACTAATCTTCTTTGAGTGATCGCTATTTTTTGCAGAGTCTTATCAAACGTGCCAAGTCTTTCGGAATAGTTTGATCATCATTCAATAAGTACAAAACAACTTCACGTAAACGCTCCAATTCGTAACGGTCTAAATAAATGAATGTTTCATTACACTTATCATCAATAATTCTTCGTTCGGCTCTATGTAGAAAATCCAATAAAGGATCTGTGATACTGACTACATGATCTAACAAAAACTCTACAGTTTCTATCGTAATCTCGATCTTCATCTACAATCCATATGCCAGTTTGATAGCACAACCATAAATCCATTTAAAGTTCTCAATTGGTGTGCCTTGATCGACCATTTTAAAAGCCTCTCTCCACATTTGAACTTCTGTTGGTTCTACTTTATGACTTTCGGGTATGTCGTTACGTTGTCTATAAGTTCCAAATTGATCGTTTGAAAGAGCAACCATAACCTCTGTTGCCTTTTCAAGTACAACAAGTAGTTTATGATCTCTTGCCCTTGCACCACGCATTCCACGTTCGGCAAAAGCCTCTGCCTGTTTTCTCTCATACTCATTACCCTTGTATGCTTGCTTTTGCATTACTTGGGCTAACTGATATGCACGTTCAATGTTTTGTGGATTAACCCACTCGTATGTTGCTTCGATAGCCATATTCTCTCCTATTTTAAAAGTTACTCAACTTATTTAATCACAAAAGTTGCTATTGGCTATCGAATAGTGTTATATTTTCTATGAGAACAAGACTCCTTGTTTTTTTGGTTTAGTTGTGGATTGGGATTAGATTTGCCATGTCGATGGATTTCTAGTCCCAATTTTTTTATTTTAGAATGTTTTTAAATCGACTTACTATAACACTGGTTGCTATCGTCGTAACTGCCACAATTAGAGCATCGGCTATCAATGTTTCCATTCCTAGTTTATCTTTGATCTTTTGAAGCATTTTCTGTCTACGCTCTTTACGATCTAATTGTTTGGTTTTATCTAAGCGTAATACACCGTCTTCTACTTGCCCCATTTCGGGCAAGACATTTTGTCCTTTATTCATTGATTGTATTATGTCCCAGCCCAAATCAACATTACGTAGTGTAGGCTCTGCAAACTGCCACTTATGAGGTTGAAAGGGTGGATACCCTACCAACAGGTAGATATGTGACCAGCGACCGTTCTTGGGTAGTTTCTCGCCCTCAATCCAACGTGCATGCTTGTTGCCTACCTTGCCACTTAAAACATATCGCCATTCAAGTCGGCAAGCCTCATACAGACTTGCCAAAAGCAATGCCATATCATCACAGTCACCGTACATCACTTTCAAGGTATATGTAGGGTCTTGAAGACGTTCTGCTGGCTCATTGATGTAATAGACGTTCTGTTGCACCCATTTCAAGAGTGCTTGTGCTTGTCCTTTGTAATCTCTTGGTTGTATACCGTTTTTCCTTAGAATGTTAACTGCTAAGGTTGCCATTCGTGGATCAGCACCAGCCCGACCAGCAATTTCTCGCAAGACTGCAATTCGTGTTGTATCATCACCCTTTTTCCATGTTGGCAAGTGCCAAACTTTTGGATAATGTGATTGCCCATCAAGATCGATAGGGTTTGCTTTCATTCCAGCAAATTGATTGTTGATTGGTCGTACTGTCATATTTACACCTTATAGATTGATTGTATTCTATCCTCTTGTCCTGTCAGTTTCTAGTGTTGCGATCACTCTAAAACAAAATAGACGACCTTTCAAGGGTCGTCTATCATTCTAGTAAATCAATTGTTCACTTGGGCTTTTTCTTTTCTTTCGGTAATGGCAACCCCATTTCTAAAAAGGTTCTTTCTATTTGCTTTTTGCACTTTTCAAGTGTCTTCTGCAATGCAATTTTTTCTTGATCTGTCATGACAATTTCTCCACATGTTGTTTTATCCATTTCAGCATTTCAGACCTTGCATTTTTTGCCGTTGGATAACCCATCAACTCAATATAATCAGATCCTATTTCTAGTTTTTCAACTGCCCACCAACCCTCAACGGAAAACCACTTAGTAAGTTTATGACCTGTGCTAACCTCTAACGACACCACATATTCATAAATCCTTTGAGAGGCTTCAACATCTTCATCATTCAGACCGTCAAGAAGAAATGATGGGTCGCTATGTAGTTTCCACCTTTTATATGTGGTTACAGTACCTTTAAAGCGTCCACCCCAAACAGAAGATCCTATAAATATGGGGTGTTTGGAGTCAGTTTCATATATTTTTTGGACTGGATGTCCAAACCTATTTGATTTTGGTTTCCCTAGAACAATCTTCATTCTCTTTCCAGTTGTTGTTTGTCTAATTGGTTTAGTACTCGCTCTAAATCTGCGATCATTGTCATGACAATTTCTCCTTATCTGTGTCTGTATTCGATTGATACATTGCCAGTGACAACGTCATGAAGATGTCCCAACCTATCCATTTTTTCAGCAAATCTATCGTTGGCTGAAACGTTCTTTATGGGTGGATAACTTACTTCATCATCGTGACACCACCACTGAACAAACCCCTCTTTGCCCCCCTCCACTTTGATAAAAATCTTGACGTGACCCTCACCGTCATCCTCTAGCCATTGAGTATCAATGGACTTAATGACCCCTTTGTCGCCCTTTAAGGCTTTACAATGGGGATGATACTGGTAGTCTTTGAGGAAGACTACATGATCGTACTTTTTTAATTTCGTATGCCGATACCACTTTCGTTCAATTGCTCTCATTTCACACTCTCATTGTTGTAAGGGGGGGTATTTACCCCCCCTTTGGATTATAGAAGACTGTCTTCTGCGACTTCTTCTGCTAGGTATTGTAGGTCGTCAAGAACATCACATTCATCCTCACATTCATCCTCTTGGATGATGATTGTGTATTCTCTCTGACCAGTTTGCTGAACGCTAGCCTCTGTGTATCCACCCTCGTCTTGGATTTTGTCCAGTAAGGTTGTTTCGTCTATCTCAACTGTTGTACGTACGATAAAAGTCATTTTGTGCTCCGTTGTTATTTAATTAAAATGGAAGTGTGTTTTTGTCTGCGATTTCTGCATAGTGTTCGATTTCAAGGTATATTTCAATTTCTTCCAAATCTCTAAGATCCTCGTCTTGGTAATATGTCCATTCTTCCAATTGATCTTCATCTCGTTCGGTCATGCGTTCTTTTAATTCGATTTCGTCAATAATTTCTGTCTGGATAAAACCTCTAACTTCTGACAATTTCTTATTGTGCTTTTCTCGGATTGGTTCAAGTCTTGATTGGATTAAAGCCTCGATCTCTTGTTGCAGTTTTTCCAATTCGCTTTTAATTGCGCTTTTGGTTTTATTGACCTCATTCATCATTTCTTTGAGTTGATTTTTTGACTCTTTGCATATTTTCATTGTCTTTCCGTTGTTGTTGTTTGTTGTCTTAACTGATACTACTAGTTTATATGAGTACAAAACAAAAAGCAAATAAAAAAGGCTAGTTTTTTATTAACTAGCCTTTTCATACCGACAGTACCAAACGACTAGAATATAATGTCAACCAATCCTACAATCACATGAACATTCAATCGTGAACCTTGTGACTGGTTTTCGTATCGTGCTGACCCTCCAATTGTACTAGAACCACCCCAGTTCTTGGTAGGTTGTTCTACTTCAAAAGTTTTACAATAGTCACTTTCTAATTTTGCCAACTTTGCGAACAAATCTTCAAAGTCAATCATCACAAACTCGTTTTTCTTACCAATGGTCACCATGTTGCCCCGATCCATTGGCTGAACCATAACTACGAGATCGTATCCGTTATCGTACATTTCTTGAAAATTGGAAGACTCATGTATATCAGCACCGTCAGATTGTCCAACTTTCCAACCGTAAGCAAGACCATTTCTAGTCTGTCGATTAGGTATTGGTGGTAATTCAACACCATTCAAAATGTAGTCGGTCACAAGTTGCAATTTCTCATTCAAAATGTCTTCTGTCTTTTCTGCATTCCAAGCCAACGTCAAATGTGGGTGTAAAGGACTCATTTCAAAACCATTCGTAAAATGAGCATCTACGTACCCAATTTGGCGAACAATCTTATCTACATCGGGATTTGACACTTGTGTAGGGTTCTGCAATAGCCACACACTCATTACAGTGTCAGCATCAATGTCGTCGATCACAATTTTTTCAAACTGTTCAACGTTCATCCCTTGCAACAAGGCATGTAAAACTTGTGTACAAGTAGCATAAGTAATAGAACGGTTGCATCCAGTGTGGTGGTCAAAACTTACCGATCCAATGTCAGTACGAATTGTAAATCCCCGACATGAACCATCTAGGTAGATTGTTTTGGGTTGCATTTGATCTTCTTTAATAGATACGTTCCAGTTGCAAATAATTATAGGCATGATTTTGTGTCCTTTGGCTGTGTTATTGTTGATTGTAGTTTTAGTCATATTTTCTCCATGTGTTGTTTGAATACAGTGACTATACGAAACAAAAATACATGTTTGGATAAAACTAAAACAAAAAAGGCTAGTTTTTTTATCAACTAGCCTTTCATTCGATAATAACGATGTATTCTGAACACTATTCGTCTGTATCAGTACCTACATCATCAGTTTCTTCAACTATTTCTTCAACCGTTTCTGTTGACTCAGATTGAACCTCACTGGCTGGTTCAATCCCTAAGTCTTCAAAGTCTATTTCAAATGTTTCGAATAGACTCTTACATTCAGATTTTACGGCATCGCTATCAGATGGATCAGAAATGTATCGTGTTTCCTCTGCCACAATGTATTGACCTAGTCGATCTTCAAGTGCAATGTACTGAGCATCAATCTGTAATTTGATTGCATCCATTACAAGTTCATGCTGGTCTTCTGCCACTTGTGACAACATTTGTTTTAGACTTTCGCTTTTGATTTCTTGAACCAATTGCCACTGGGGATTTTCGAAACGTCTTTCAATTGTGATTTTGACCCAGCCATTAGGCATGTCGGCAAAATCATCACCCTCGTCTATTCCTATGGATTGTGGTGCTAATCCACTCAATACGCAATAATAATCTTCATTCATGATCTCTCCTATCAATAATGTTTGTTAAGTAAAAATGGGTATTCTAAAAGTTCTGATAATGGTGGACACAGTATACTTGCTACTTGAGATACGTTTTCAGCCAATAGTCGAACCTTAGTTCGATACTCCGTTGTACTGTAGTCATCAGTGGGAAAGTGATGCATCATGGCATGCGTCAACCCTCCAACACTTCTAACATATCGAATTACATGTAATGAGTAATCACTCATTGTATCATTCATAAGTTTTGCCCTGTCGGGTTGTATTTCATCCTCATCACCAAATCCAGTGTTCCAAGTATTCATGAACTTAAAGAACACTTTTTTTCCAATCTCAGTAATCTCGTCATGGTCTGAAGTCGATTTTTCAACATCAGATAATTTGACCACTCGTTCTTTTGTTTCTTTCTTTAGGTACTGAGGGGTATCATCAAACAGGTTGTCCAGTGTATTGTCATGTTTAGTTACCAAGTAGTTGTCGATAACACCAATAACTAAATCACCGTTGTTCAATACATCGACCTCAAACTTATTTCCTTTCAGTTTGAGGATTTTACCGTTTTCAAGTTTGTATTCTAACATTACTATCCTCCGTAATTCAAATCGTTAGGGACAAGTGAAGACTGTTGTAGGGCGTAAACGATCTTATTTATCATTTCATCATTTGATCCAGTTTCTCGCAATGCATAAAGAACTGATACGGCTTGACAATAGTGGTATATGGCTGGTTCATTTACGATTGACATAGTAATTATCTCCTCCCAGTCATCTTGAGGTGTATTTGGTAAGGTTACTGCCAATTGTCGTAGTGCTTTTCTAGCATTTTTCTGAGTTGATAAGGGCAAATCAATTTTTGGTTTTGATTGTACTTTCTTCTGAGATTGCGCTACTTGGTTCTGTTGAACTTGTTGAGTTTGAAATACGGGTTCTTGTTCTAACATTTCATCATCATATTCATCTTCTGCAAATTGTTGTTGCATCATTTGTTGTTGCATCATCATTTGTTGTTGTTGGGGCGACATTCCATACGGCATCAAACCGTATGGATTACCCATAGGGTTTTGTTGTGCCATTTGTGATTGGGCTTGTACGGCTTGTACTGCGCCCTGTGCTTTAACATTTTCTTTTACTACTTCTGCAACCTTACCACCAAGTGATGTAATCGCTCCAATGATTTCATTTGCCGAACCACCACCGTCACTACCACCACCAAACATTTTTTGTGCTAACTCAATGGGATCGATACCAAAGCCAGTCAAGGTTTCCATAGCCTCTTTCATGCTTTCTTTAAAAGAACCACTTTTCTCTTGTTGAACCTGTAAGGCTTGCAATTGCATCATGCGTTCTGAATGTTCTCTATCTCGTTGGGCTGAAAGTTCTAACTCTTTAAGACGAGTTTCATGTTGTCGTGTACGCTCATTCTCCTTTTCTTTAAGTTCAGCCTGTATTCGCTTTTCACGTTGTGCCACTTCATCTTTACGTAGTCTTTCTTTACGATCATATTCATCACGTTCTTCAATGCGTTTTCGTTCCCATTCTTGACGTTGTTGTTCTTGACGTTCCCTAAACTCTTGCATTTCACGATCACGTCTTGCCCTTTCTTGTTCTAACATCATTTGAAACTGAGTTAGTTCACGCTCTTTCTGACCCTCTAACATTTGACGGTCACGTTCTGATCGTTCCTTTTCCATTTGTAGCAACATTTGATTAAATGACTGTTCACGTTCTTGCTGACGCTTAAACTCTTGTTCTTGTCTACGCTTTTCAGATTGTGTCATGTCTTGCTGAGATTGAAAAAATGTAGCCATATTGTCTTGCACTTGTTGATTTCTTTGTTGTTCCTGTCTTAGCATAGAGTCATGACGTTTAGCATCTGCATCCATCATTCTTTCAGATACTACTTGAATACCACTTGCCGTATTGCTGGCAAGGTCTATCCGTTCTTGTGCCATTTGTTCCAATAGGGTTGCAGTTCTTCTGCGTTCTTCTTCAAGAGAGCCTTGACTATGCTTTAAAGTTTCTTTTAGCATTTCAATCATACGTGTCATGGTTTCTTGTTCAGCCTGTGATTGTGTCATGTTGGCTTGCATCGCTCCAGTCATACTGTTTGAACCATTATTTAAGGCACTGTGGTGTTCTGAAATAGCGATAGTAATTTCTTGTCCCAACTCTCGCCCATCCATGTCCAACGGTCTTAGTTTAAACTTGAATGATCCATGTCCAAGTTTTGGCATTGCGCTTTTAAACTTTTCTACAAAGTCTTCCTCTGATGAATTGGCATCAATTACCCCAATACCAGTTGGAATACCATTTTCAATTTTCCAACATCTTAACTGTGTCACTTGAGGAAATAGAGCCTGTTGTGCAAATAGTTTAGGACTACTCATACGACCAGCAAAACTTTCAGCCTCATGACCATGTATTTGACTTTTTAGTCGTTGTTGTTTGATGAATGGACTTTCGGGTAAAACTTCTGTACCACGATCATCATATTCATTTTCATCCTCGCTTTCTTCAAAACCAAGATCAAAATCATTGTGCGTTGGTTGACCACCACTTTGTAACGTAGACATATAAACTCTCTCCCTGTTGATTTGTCATTCACGAACTTTCTAGGTTTACTATATTCACAAAGAAAATTGATGACAACTTTCTTTTTGTGAATAAATTGGATAAAGTTTAATTACCACAGAACTTAACAGGGGAAGTCAATGTCCATTTTAAAACGCTCTAAACAAAGCATGTCGAACTTTCGACCAGCAGTGTCTACAACAGAAAATGAAAGTAGTGATAATTCTATTGAAAACCAAGAAAATCAATCAGAATTACGTCAAAAATTGATTGACGATATGGCTCAACAGTTGCTTGACAAGCCTACAAAACGTAAGAACCCACTTGATATGGTGTCTAGGAACATAAACGTAGCCTTGTCACCCCGTACAGAGGCTCAGTGGCGATTTGTAGCCAACCAAGAGGGTAGAAACATGAGTGACTTTGTTCGTAGGGCAGTTGACTTCTACATTCGTAAGCATGGCTTAGATCAATAAACAAAAATGGACGACATGTGAGTAAACACGTCGTCCATTTAGTTTTTTTGTTTGTTACTCACTGGAGGAGTGAACTTATCATATCTAATTTGTTCTTATCTGTCACGTTCATTTGTAAAATTGCTTGAACAATCTGAGTGGTATTCATGTATTCTACTTCTGCCACCTTAGACTTGACAACTTCAGAGTCTATACTGGCATTGCAGTTTTGAGGATTAGGATTGAGTAATGGTTCAATATAAGTTTCTTCGCTACGAACCGTCAAAGCCCCCTTACTTGAGGACGTTACCAAAAAATTACCCTTAGTGGGGGACTTAAGAAAAACCCTTTCTTGGGGTTGTGTTGTACTTTTAAGATACATGTTATACCACCTTTTGGCTGGATCATGGTGAATAGCATCACGACGGCTAAGACCACTCACGTAAGCCTTTGTAGTTGATAAAGCCAATCCATTTTTCAACATGTATTGAACGAATGGACTACAACGGGAAGATTGAGATTGTAAATACTTTTTGTGCCAATTTTTTGCAGTTTGGTGATTGGCTTTTTTATCATCGCGAATTGCCGAAAGGTAATTGTTAACTGATGTTTTTTTTAGACCTTGATCTGTAAGGTATTCTTTAAATGACTTGTTCATACTTCCTCTTTAAAATGGAATGATTGAGTTAATACGATTGTTGTAAACCGTATTAAAAGGTTGATTGGTAATTTTACTTTCTAATTCAATAAGAGTACGTAAAATATGGGGACATGGTGCAGTATCCCCATCCTTGACGGCATTAGAAAAGCATTGACATTCGCATTCAAACTCTAGTTTGTTGAATGCAGAACCAAAGTCAATGGTAAAGGGCTTGGGTTCAGAACCCCAAAGCCCTAAACCAGTTACCTTGCCGTCTTCAAACGACTTTACTTTGACATAGGCATATTGAGCAGTCACCATACGATGATACTCTTTATTACCCATGACCTGTTCGAAAAATGCTTCTACAATTTGTGGTATTTGTTTCATAGATCCTCTTTATCTTCTAAGGTAAAATCCCATAAGTTATCATCTTCCATAATCTCGCTGTCATCGTATTGTAGATCCCAGTCATCATGAAACAATTGGTTTTGTCTGTAATGACTTGTTGGTCTTCTTGAAGCAACTAAGCCCCACAAAACACCCCAAACTTTGCTGAATATAGAATGATACCTGTCCTCAGACTGATTTTTAAAATTGCTATAATTCAAGTCTTTAAGATATGCAGACACAAAGAAAGCAATGGTTTCACGTAAGACCCACATACGAAATTGGTAATCACCACCTTGATTGTCGATAATGTCTGTATACGATGTAAGTGGCATCGTGTTCAATCGCTTTACTAAGTTGTCCAAACTTTGTTTATCTCTACTACGGATGCAGACATATTCAGAATGATTAACTTCAGAAAATGGTCGTTGTCTTTCACCAGTCGAATTATAGATGAATATGTTTTTAGTTCGGGTTGGGGCTTTATCTACAATGGAATAAAAGCCGAAAGGTAAGAATAGCCACATGGTAATCTCCTTTGTGGTTTGGTTGTTAGTCGTTTATATACTATAACATAGCACCAAACATGTCAAGTGGGAAATTACAGTGATCGCCAGTAAGGACAAAACATACAGTATAAGATAAAGTGTGTCAGAGGTGATAAATGTATACAGTGGTTTTAGTGGATAAAGAAGATCATGAAGTAATTGGTGACATTGGCAATTATTCAAAGTTCAATGAGGCTGAACACCAAGCGAACGATTACAATCGAAAAGGTGATCGGCATCGTGGACATGCAATTATTCAAGCCAAGTTGGGACAACCTATCGAGAAACCCAAATCAATGGGATTGAAACTAGGTAGTAGAAGACCAAATCCAATAATGAGTGATGAACGTCCTAGAATGGGAAGACCAAAGCCTAGACCGATGATGACACAACAACGGTCTTTTAGAACCGTTGTCGATCCTGTGAATGACGACTATGAGGAATTATCAGAAGAAGAAAGCATTGAACAACATGTGCAACAAACACATAAAGAACCTAAGTGGCATCAATCTCACACACCACATGAGAAGTCATTCGTTTTGTTAGTCCATCAGAAGACAGGACATACCATTGTGTTAGAAAAAAACCGTTTCTTATCTAACTTCTTACTTGCCAACCCAAACTATATTCAACAGTCTGAGGGTGCAATACATAGTATGATAAGTCAAAGAAATCAATTGATGAATAGTAGAGGTAGATAATGAGAGTTCCGAAGATTAGATTTAATCCAGCAGAAGAAACAACAGGATCAACAAGAAGTTGGCAAGAGTTTGGGGATGCGTTGACAATACTTGCCAATTCTGGTGTTAAGTTGAACGCAAAAGCAATTAACGACGCTTGGGATGATCTTGACGGTATTGTTACTTTTGAAGAAAACTCGGCAAGCCTTATAAATGATGAGGGTGATATAATTACAAGAGATCGTGGTTCAAGAGAACAAAGTTTAGATGCTTCTATTCGAAAACTTGGAAGAATAGTAAAGTCAAAGATTTTAGAAAACTACTATAAGAATACACATCACATGGGTAGTGGTGGAACGCATGGTTACAAGCCATCGTCTTTTGGTACGCAACAGCAACAATTGTTTGGTGGTTCATCGTGGTCAACATCGTCTTCAAAGCATTCCAAACCATATGTTCCTAAGCCTTTTGTTTACAGTAAATCGTACGGTGGTGTACTAATTCGTGAGGATGGAAATATATTGGTGGTTGAACCAGCAAATCACTTCAGTGGGGTGCGCTGGACTTTTCCAAAAGGTGGAATAGACGAGGGCGAAACCACAGAAGAATGTGCATTGCGAGAGGTAAAAGAAGAAAGTGGTTGGAATGCTGAAATTGTTAAAAAGATTGAGGGTTCATGGAAAGGATCGTCAACAATTACCGAGTACTATCTTATGAAACCGATTGGTGAACAAGGAGAATGGCAGTATCAAGGCACTAGTAAAGAAGAAACATGGCAGACTGTTTTTGTGCCTTACGATTGTGCAAGGCTATTGGTCGCCACTTCCAAGACTAAGAGTTCAGTAATACGTGACGTTGAAGTATTGGATCTAGCCTATGAGTTATGGCTTGGTTTGAATGGGGGATTATAAATGTTTAGACCCTCAAATCGGAAATTGGCACAAGACATATCCGATGCCTACCCAAAGGCATCGTCTTTTGCAAACAAAATTGTAAGAGTCGCAAACAATATTGGAACTCATCCCTATTGGTTAGCAAACCTTATTAACTTCGAGAGTGCTGGTACATTTGATCCAAGTATCACTAATTCTTTGGGATACACTGGATTGATACAGTTTGGAAAGAGTGCATCAAAAGATTTGGGTACAACAACAGATTACTTGCGTTCTTTGAGTGCAAAAGATCAAATGGATTGGGTTCAAAAGTATTTTGAACTGCCCCACAAAAGACGAGGGTCAGACTACTCTAATCCTATTGATCTATATATGGCAGTCTTCTATCCTTTGGCTATCGGTAATCCACAGTATCCATTTCCACAAAACGTAGTCCGAGCAAATAACGGTATTGATACCCCTATGGAATACACAATACGAGCCAATCGAAATGCAAAATTGCCAACGGGAATGGATGCAACAGTACCCTATGATAAAAAGGCGATCACTCAAAATAACAAAAGTTCTGTTGCGTTAGTTCCAAATTGGGTATGGTATGTAAGTATTCCTATTTTACTAGGCAGTAGTGTGTTGTACATTAAATCTGTTCGAAAAAAGTTGAACCGAAGACGGAGAAGATAATGTTTGAAAATCCGAGTTATATTGAAAGCGACTATATGACCACACTTGGTGGTGAGCAGATTGCAGATGGTGCGCCACAAGGAGCAGTTTTGCATCCAACTACAGAGGCTAAACTTCGTAATCAAGCACAGGCACAAGGGCAGACTTTTGATCCAAAACAACACTATCGTGATCAACATGAAGAAATGCCAAATGGTACAATGCCCTTACCTTACTCCATGAGGGCTGGTGTAGCACCATACACATTGAACTATGAGTATGCGAATATGCCCCAAAGTATGGCTTACACACCATATGGTGGTGTGTTTGATGCAACCTTTTCAGCGCAAGCAACACCCTTTAAAACGTCACTGGCTACATCGTCATTAATTGTATTGGGCGCAGTAATTGGTGAAGTCGTATTTGGTGACACTATTGCAAATGTCATTGGTAAAAAAACCGATAAGTTCTATAAAACGAAAAAGTTGCCAGTAGGAATGGGCGCATTAGTTGGGGCGATCACTGCCAATGCCCTTAGAATGGGCATTGCTGGGCAGATTTCCAGTGGTTGGAAACCAGCCTTAACGTCATTCATGGGTGGAATGTTACCAGTGACGTTGCCAATAGGATTGACACTTTTGGATAAATCAAACATCAAAGACAACAAGACAAGAATTGCATTGGGTCTTGGTGGTGTGGCAATGCTTTCAGTTCCTTTTATAATCAAACTTTCAAACAAATAAGGAGAAATAATGAATTATTTCAAATCGCCCACAATGAGTCAAATACCCGAATACTTGGCTGGTGGTTGTGGTTGTGACGAATATGGCATGGTAACACCAGCCAATGTTGCAACTCTTGGACAAATGGAATTAGGACGGTCAACCTACTCATATGATCGTGCAATTGCAAGAGTCAAAGCAAAAATCAATTTACTGAAGAAAAAACGGACTTCAGCAAAATTAAAAGTTCGAAAAAATCTCTTGACTCGAAAAATAATTGGACTGCAAAAACGATTATCAAAACTCAAGGCATATAAACGTGTACGTATTCAAAAGAAATTGGATAAGTCAGACATGCCAATTGCAGAAGACGAAAGTTTAATTTTACAAGAAGCATTGGCTGAAAGTGGTGCTGATCCTTTAATGAATGATATAGATTTCACTGTTGAAGAACAATTTGAGATCGAACAAAATCAAAACATGGGATTTGGTAGATATGCCTTATTTGCTGGCTTGGCAATTGCTGGTATAATCGGTGTTAAGATGTTGATGCCAAAAAAGAAAGTACGTTCAAATCGTCTTAAAATGGGTCGCAAAGCGAACCCCAAACGTAAGCGCAAGTCTGTTCGCAGAAAGCGTAGATAGGATTTCTCTTTGTTGAGATTGTTGTTGGTGGTGGGGGCTTTATAACCCTCACCATTTTTCAAAACAAATAACTACAGGAACACTCAAATGAAGATAAATACTTATGTGCGAAAAAACTATCCAGATTTTATCGACCTTTATATCAGAACTTCTTCCTATCCCCACCTTTTTTTAAATGCATGGGCACGTCATTGTGAAGAAACAGGAATTGGTTGCACTGAAGATCAAATAGAGGCTTTGATTGAAAAAGCCGAAGATGAGGGGGAAATTGAGGAGGGCGACATATTTGTTGGCGAATGGTACGATATACCTAAAAGCAGAAACAATCCACGCAGACAAGACGATTTCATTCAAACTGCTTTTGATGAAATTGAAAAGGATGGTACTGAGGGTTCGTTCACTCGATATGTAGCCAACAACTTCTATGGTGAAAATACACCACAAAAGCGCAAAGCAGTTGCTCAAAAGATTAAATCTGACTATGAAAAATGGGTGAGAAAAGGAAAGAAAGGTAGAGCACCATTTACGTTAACTACCTATCGTAGAGCAAACTTTTATTTGAACATTCAAAAGAACTAATCATGAGATACGCACTGTTTGGTGATAGCCATTCTCAAGTAGTATTCCCTATTTTGGAAGACATTATAACGAATGCTGGGCATGATGTGGTTATCTCCAAGCCAGTTGCTGGTTGGACACTGAAAAAGCATATACAAAACGGATTTGCAAGCCTTTTGTTGAGTTCTGATGTGGATGCGCTTGTATTATCATTGGGTGGAAACAATTCCAATCTTTCACCATCATATCAACAGACAATTGATCAAGCCTTACAGATAGCAAAACAGGCTGGTATTAAGAAGATTTATTGGGTATCTCCAGCATGGGCAATTCGTGATGATGTTCAAGTCAGACATGAGTGGACTACAAACTATTTAAAATCCAATTTGCCAAGATATGTAAAGTTCATTGACATTAGACCTTTGACTAAAAGTGGACACCGATCCGATGGTGTCCACTTCAACCGATCCACATATGAGAAGTGGGCAAAGTTAGTGAGTGAAGACTTACTAACTCAATTAGCGATCACTCAAATACCTAAATGGACATGGTGGATTGGTGGTGGTGTGATAGGATTATCTTTACTTATAGTGGGAATAAAAAAATGGAACAAGTAGATTTCGCTGGCGCATTGTCGTGGTATAGTAGACCATACGTTACGGCTTTATTGTGGTCACCAGCATGGAAAATAAAACAAAATAATTGGATCAATGGAAACAACTTTTACTTCGATTTAAGCAGTAGCCTTAACACATTAGAAAGATGGGACTATTGGACAGAAAGTAGAGGATTTTCGGACATTGTTTTATATGTGGTTATGTGTGTAATTTTAGAACGAGAGCAATCACTTACACCATTCCAACACGCATACTTTAGTGCTCAATATGAAGAAGCCAAAAAGCCTTTTACTAAAAATGCAAGAAAACAGTTTTTGGAAAACTTAGTCACAGACTTGCCTAAAATGATGGACGTACCTCAAACACTAAATGCTTTGAGTTATGCATATGAAAAGTATCTAATTAAAGAGGGTTTCAGCCTTATTCAAAGTCAATCCCAAAGTTCTACTAGACCTAAAACAGGAACAGGAACAGGAACAGGAACAGGAACTGGAACAGGAACTGGAAGAAGAACTGGACTATCCGAAAAAGAAAAGAAAGAGATCCAAGATCAGATAGAAAAAGACAAGTACGATAGAAAATATGGAAAGACAAAAGGACAAAGAGAAATAAAGTTGTCTACACAAAATGCAATCGTATACGGATCATCAATAGCCTTATTACTCTTTGTTGCCACCATTGTAATCTCTCGTAGGAGGAAATAGTCATGCCAACAGAGTATTGGTTATTCAAGAAGTATAACCCAACAGAACCAAAGTATAACCCAACAGAACCAACAGAACCAACAGAACCAACAGACCCCAGTCTAAAATTAATTAAGCAAATCACCGACTTCAAAGTTCGTACCAAAAAAGATATGAAACAACTTGTTAAGTTGTTTCTTCTATCGATTATAGCAGAAACTGGAAAAGTAGAGTTTGCATACAATATAGAAAAGGCTATACTAGAAAGTTTGCAACCCCCGAATATCCCCGAACCAAAAGACGACATTAAAAATGATGGATCATTTTACCCGACCATATTTCTTGCCCTTAGGTCAAATGCATTGGGTGCGAACGCTCCCGAAACAAGCAATGCTATTCTAAGCAGTGCTGGCTGGTTTTACTACAACATGGAAAAGCCTCAGCAGAAAAATGCAAAAATTGCAAGATATGGGAGTGATGAAGATAATCTCATTTTTAAAGAACAAAAGAAACAGTATCAACAATCTAAATCCATTCGATGGAGTGCAATTGGATTGTCTGTACTTCTTAGTGCAACAATGTTGTATTTTGGTTTACGACCAAAGAAAAAGGCTAGAAATCCACGTAAAAGGATTTCAAGCAATGTTCGTAAAGTATCAAAAAGTAAAACAAAGAAACGAAACCGTAAAAGCAAATAGGTGAATTATGAGTAGTATGTATCAAGTCCCATCCGAGCAAGAGTTTATTCAGAATGCAACTTCTTTTTGGACACAAGCAGAACAAGTATCTAAAAGTAGTATTGGGCAAGACGAATTGGAAAGCCTTGCAAAATTAAAGGTATCTACATCAAAGAATGCTAAAAACCTAGTAAATCACTATGGTGTTGCAATGCAGATGTTTTACCCAAATGGTCATGCTTTATATGACCAGTGGCGACCAAAACAAGATCAGATTTATCACGCACTCACTCCACCCGATCCTAAAAAATCAATCAAAACGATTGCCAGTATGTTTCAAGCAATGAAAGCATTTGCCGTTGCAAACAATTTAACAGAATTGGCTGATAGTGTGACAGAAAGTGCTTATTGGTTTTGGAAAAACATTGAACAACCAGCAGAACCCAAATCTAGTCTTGCTAAATATGGAACAAGTGAAAGTGATCCAGTAGTCCAAAAAGCAAAGAAAAGAGAGAGGCGATCTAAATACATTAAATGGGGTGTGCTTGGGTTGTCTGTAATTGCTGGTGCAAGTATGTTGTACTTCGCATTCAAGCCTCAATCAAAGAAAAAGGCTAGAAACCCACGTAGACGAACTTCAAGTGGTGTCGGCAAGATTACAAAAGGTAGAGTTAGAAAGCGCAATCGCAAAGCCCCAGTCTTGACGAAACGTAAGAAGAACCCTGTTATACCTCGTACCAGTAGTTTATCGGCATATCGTAAAAAGCATGATGCTGAAAAACGTGCAAAAGCAAATAGAACGAACCGTAAGAAAACAGTTCGTTCCAAATCGAAAAAAGGATTACGATTGAAGAAATAATCAATCGTAATTGTCAATGAATAGACCATAATCTCTTGTGAGGTAATGGTCTTTCTTTATTGGTTTTTGAGTGAATACAGACCAGTTTACATGATGATGAAACCGACCCCACTTTTCTGTCACTGTAACAATGTCAGAGTGTTGATTTTGCAGTGACTGAGCGAATGCCAGTCTGTTGTCACCATCAACATATACATCGTCAGTATTCCCACCCTTAATCGTCATTGTGGTGGCTTTATCACCTAAGAACATTTGAAGATTAAGAGTGCAGTATCCCTGTTTTAGAAATCGGATGCACAAATCTGTATCTTCGTTGTATCGACCTCTCCACAATTGACCGTCAATCATGATTTTCTCATTCATTGACTTGTCTAACAGTGTCATGGAATACACTCTTGTATTCAGAACGTATGGTGCAACTTTATCGGTTGGTTTACAGAACCCTAATTTGTTCAACCCAGCCAATGCAATGTTGTTGTAGCGATTGACATAATCCTCAATCGCTACAAAGATAGCACCTGTCTTGCATCGCCATGATTGATTGTCATTTAAGATATAGAAGTAATTGATGTTATCATCCATAAGCCAGTATTTGTCGGCTTTGCAGTGTTCATTCACCCAGTTGCGAACAGGGATAGATGATCTTGTTGTAGTGTCAAAATCCCCTACCAAGACACGATCACCCCATATTTCTCGATACTTGTCTTCCTCTTGTGGCTCAACAACGATTGAATAGTCTATACCCATCCAATCAAGGCTAGATGCCGTTTTACAGTTGTCCCAACGTCCTTTTGATATGATGTATATGGGAAACTGTGGTTTGAGGTTGTGACGGCTGTTCCAAGCATTTTCTGACAGTGATTGACGTTGTAATCTTGGATACCATACCGACTTTGTTTTATCGGTAATTGGTTGTTCAAATATGTGTTCGAGTTCATCACTCTCTAAATTGGTTTCTAGTTGAAAATATGCAAATGGATGCACAGTTTTGGATTGATATGGTGGCATTCCATTCCAATCATACTTTTCCATGTTCAGAATAGACACAGACGGCTTGTGAGTGCGTGTTTTGACTTTGTATAAGTACTTCCACCCGAATAGGTTTGGAACGTCTTTAATCACCTCTACATGACTTGCATTTGTACAATCGACACCCAATCGCTTAGATAGCATGTCTACATAGTATTGATTGGTCAATCTGACGTGTATTGTTCTCATATATCCCCCAATTGACAAAAGGGGCTATGATAGCCCCTTTTGCATGTTGTATTTGGTTTAGATTGTAAGTAATTCAACAGGAATGAGTTCTTTTTTGTTCTCTAAATCAAACAAAATGTCTTCCACAAATGATGTGGCTTTCATTTCCAACTGGTGACGTGCAAATGGTGATTTTTCGGCTTGTGCTGAAAGAGTAAGGCTATCCAATACATGACCAGCCGTACCCTTGTCGGATGCAATCAGATTGCTATTAAATGCCACTGAGGCATTCTCAATATGACTTTTAGTGTAGTCCGTAGACTTACCCATTCTGTGTTCCATAACTGTCCACAAATCGTCAATTTCAGTTTGACGTGCCTTGTTGTAGATTTCAAGAAACTCATCATGTCCCTTTTCAAAACCATTTATGGCTTGCATAAACCGTTCTACAATGATTTGACGGTCACCGAAGTGACGGTTTACAAACTCACTATTTACAGTGGTTCGTCCCATCCCATTCGTACATAACAGTTCAAACAGTTTTTTAAACATCATAAGGCTACGTTGTCCACCATCTGAATTGTGAATGTCCAACATATCCACTGGTGTACCGACTTTAAGTTGTGTCGGTTGCTCAATCAGACGGTAGTTTGACGACAATGAAGACACTGTCATCCCAGCAACGTATAATCCACGATCAGTCAGTGATTTCAACAACAAACTGTCACGAATAGGGGCATAGTTTTCAGATTGAATACTTGTGATGGTTCGAACACCATCAATCACTTTTGAACGAAATAACATTGTTTTGTCGCATTTATCCAACATTTTTGACCATGCTACTGTCATGATTTTACGGTATTCTTCGTCTTGAATACAGAGTGCTTCCGTCAATTGGTAAGGGTTGACATTACGGTTCAATCCTTTCTGTTGGATTTGTAGACCCAATTGTTTTAAAGCATGACGTGTAATGCGACAGGCTTGCCCAATGCTCTTTTTAGAACGAAACTGGAACGTAGGCAGTTCGCCATTTCCACCACCAGTAAAGTCGATGTGAACCATGTTCATGTTCGCTGGAGAGTCGATGGGTTGCCACTCAGTTTCTAATTTTTGAATGATTTCAAGACCTGTAGACAATGGGAACAATTTTTCAGATAGTCCTCTTGCCTGTTTTCCGAAGTTAAGAAATGTTTTGTTGCCAAGACCGAAACGGTATGGACTTTGGGTTGCATCAAAAGGCATGATGTTTTCCTTGATTTGATTGTTAGTTGTTATGAATGGTGATTAAGTCACCACTCAGACTACAATATACACAATGGAAAATAAAATGCAAGTGGAAAGTGTGAAATAGACTAAAAAAACAAAGTGGACAAGCCCAAGAGGGAGGCTTGTCCACAGGTTTGTGATAAATCACAAGGTTGAATTATCTATTAACTGGGTTCTTATTTATTTTTTTTTGCCTTTTTCTTTTTCATGGCTTTAAGTGCTTTGGATACACTTGGGTGACGTTCATGACGATAAGTAACAAAACCATCATCACCATCTTTACCATATTCTTTTAGTTGTTTCGGCTTGAACTTTTTGTACTTACTTTCGGATATGATTTGATCAACACCACCATGCTTAGTACATACACCTCTTGTATGGTCGGGGTCGAGATAAGATTTCTGCCACTTTTGACCCATTTTATTAGGCTTGCCACTCGAAGAAACAGTACCATCTTTACAAATTGCAGGATTGTTACGCATGTCTTGAACATCGTCTTTATTGGCAATTGTATATGTTTTCCCCATGATACGGAACTCATCTATTTGCTGGGCGTTCATCATCTCTTGTAACAAGGCTTGATCATCAAGATAGTAATCGGGACTGATACCATATTGTGCTACATTTCCCAAATCGTGTTCTAACCAATTTTCATAGACGTACATTCCAGCATCATAAGGAGAAAGTTCTAAATCTCGGATTTCGGGATGGTTGATTTCAAAGTCACGTCCAAGTGCCTTAAAGTCAATCAACATCGGACTCAAATTGCTATATGTGGTTTCATCATAGAATACATCGGGAATAAAATACTCATTGATGTATGTAATTGCATCGTCTTCAATGACAACCACGCTTTCCATGTTGTCCAACGCGCTATCAAGTTCAAGCCCCATCACGTCCATTAAATAGACAAGTGCTGGTACTTGATTATTCTCAAGTTCATCCACAACTTCAAAATACTGGTGAACATCAACAAAGCCATTATCTTCCATTGCCATGAATAAGGCTTGTTCTGCATCATCACCACTGATGAACTCAAAACTGTATTCCTCGACTGGCATACCAAAACGATTGACGTTTGATCTGTATTTTTCCATAAAATCTGTATAATTTGATGCATAAAATCCTTTAGCATCGCCATCATAGGGGTTTGCGTAAATTGTCGCCATTTTTTTCTCCTAGTTAATCTTTTGTTTTAAATTAGTCATCTGATTTAAGAATAACGGTAGCCAGTGTGGCTAATTGGGCTAGTTGAGCGACTGTATATAATCCACCAACTGCAATGATAGCAATTCTTGCTTCCACTGGTAAATTACCCCAACCAATGGCTATTCTAGCCCATAAATCGTTTGTGGTTTTTGCCCCAACTTCTTGAAAGAATGTTTTTTTCTTTTTTTGCAATTCATCATATGAAAATGCACCATCAGAAAAACTTTCCATAACTTTTACTGTTTTGTCAAACTTCGGTAAGTCATCGGGGTGATAGCCTAGTTCTTTAATCCATTTTAAGTAATTGTTCTGTACAGATTTCCAAAATGAACTGGCTGAACCCTTAGAGAAAGGTTCAGCCTTTATAATCAAGTAGTTTATAATCGTGCGTGGCCAACCAATGTTGTCACGAACATCTCTGTAGTATTGTACGTAACATAGATATGCATCTGCACCACTACGCATGCATTTATCGACCCCATAATCGTATCCAGTCATCCAGTCGTACCACGATGGGGTATAGCCGTATGTGTTATTGAATTGGTGCATTGACTACTGCCTTGTGTTGTGCATAGTGAGTAAGCCCACATGCGATACCTAGTAATGAAACTGCTACGCCAACTTTACCACCAAGTTTTACACCAGCATAAACCAATAAAGGACTAGCAAATGTATAAGTAAATTGTCTTTGTTTCTGCAACTTTTGTTCAGTGGCTTTATCAATACAATAATGAGTATCAGTTTGGTATACGTCATATGTAGTTGGTAGGTATTCATTGACCATAGGCAACTTTGCCATTTGTTGATATGCCTTTTCCATGTCGATGTTTCCATATTCGTCTTTGAGTTGCATTCTTGAAACAAGATACTGCATTGCGCTGGTCAAACGGTCTTGTGCAGTAGCAACCTTAGCATGAGTCCACTGTGGTAAATCATCACTTGGTTCAAGTTCCTCTCTCAGATACCTTGATATACGTTCAATCGTGGCAAGTCGGTTCTGCATCATCCGACCCTCATTACTATGTGGATAGTCAAGATTTCTCATTTACTTTTCCTGTCCTCTTGGATCATTTCCTTTATTTCATCAATGCCCTTAACCACGTATTCCATTCTAACTTTTAGGATTTCCATATCATTTCGAGTATCAGATATGTCCTTTTGATGACTTTCTAACTCTTGTTCATTGCTTGAAATCTTTTGTTCAATAGCATTGACTCTTAATTCATGGTTCTTGATACTGACGTGAGTAGCAATAGCCCACAACGCAACAGGTATCACCATTAGTTGTAAAACTTTCCATGCCCAATCGGGAACTGTCATGACTATATCTCCTAATCTAGGTTCTTTTTCAAGATTAACATAGAAGATATAAAGTGTCTGTTCTAGCGATCACTCTAAAAACAAAAATAGGGGCTTTTATTAGCCCCTATTCAACAACTAAACAAAATGATTTCAAATAATTCCAGCCACCTTTCTCAACATTGTAAGTGGCATTGGAATGTTGGATTTTGGGGATCTAGGTATTAACCAGTCTTTTGGTGACGGCATTTTATCACCATATGCCCATTGAGTAATAGTAATTAATGGATCAGTAGGCAACACTACTTTTCGACCATTTACATCAATCACATTTGATCCGAAGACCTTTGTCATTTTTTCATCAATGTTCCACTTCATTGATGAAATTAAGCGAAAGGGAAAGTCTTGTCTGTCCATTTCTCTTATTGCATCTGCAACCTCTTTTGGTACGTCCTCCCAGCCACGACATAAATCAATGTTGGTTAGTTTGTTACCCTCTAGTGTCATAAACTCATGAAAGCACGTCCAAGACCGTCTGAAAGGTGTCTGTGACTTAGCCGTCTGTTTAATGATAAACAATTCCACTTGATCAGCCTCAATACATTCTAGCAATTTCAAATTGCATACATCGGACACACCAGCCGATCGAATTATTCTACGACACTGACTACCATAGCCAACTGCCGTTACAGGTGATATGTTCTTGTATTCCTGTAACCATTCCCCAAATGCATCAAATGGGTATCCTGTCTTTTTCATGTTTCCTCCAAACTTACTATCTTATAGCATTGTAGTATGTTGTTGTCAATCATATAGGCTGTAATTGTAATTGCAAAGCCCCTTTATGGGGGGCTTTGTAGTAATTACAATTGTTTACTGTTGTAATTGTTGTTTTTTGCTGTCATAATTGAATTGACGCGTTCAATAATGCCTGTCAAGTTTTTTTTCATAATGTCACAAAGCATCATACTGATTTGATGATGCCTTTTGTCATTTCAGAACCACGACCACCGTTTACAATTGCACTTCTACGATGTCTTAACACCTTACAAAGTATTCTGCCATTTCTATCCTTTGTGTCGTATACTGTTTCGTTTTGCACAATGTTCTGCTTTAGTACCCACTGAAAAGCATTTGTAGCCGATCTAGCGTGTCCAGTGACTTTCCACTTTGGCTCACTGCTAAAGTCTGTTGTATCTCCGATTTGAACCGTTTTGGAAACAATCATAGAACCAGCATTTGTATCATACTTCAGTCTTCTAATACTTGATACATTGCTCTCATGTCTACGACTATGTTTACGACCAGTACTACGATTTACAACAGTTTCAGTAATTTGTCTGTTTTCCCACCCATATGTAAATCCTACAATGAGGTCTTTCACCTCATTGTAGATTTCTGTGTGTAGAGGATCATCAAAAAATGTTTCAGACAATGATTGCATTACTTTTGAACATTTATCACTACGAAACCAGTCAAAGACATACATATTTTGTCCCAAAGCACGAAACTTGGCATACCAAGCCACTGTATCAATTTCTTCAAATGCATCACCATTGACTTTCAACCACTCATTTATTAGTGTATTTCCACATTGGCTCATAACATATTGTGCTAACTGGCTATCATTATCAGCATCCCACCACCTCAACATTTCTTCCATCAGTGACAATTCAGTTTTGGTTGACTCCCATACCCATGAAAGGTATGTACAGTCTGACAAAATGTCTTCTATGTGGTCAAATCCTTTTGCATGGGATTGTAACCATACAATGCGATTTGCCACGTCCTCTTGTATATGTTTTTTGAACCCTTTTGCCGTATAGACTCTTTGAGTTTTAGTCCCGATCCATATCGTATCTAAGACGGCTATTTTTGATTTTCCAAAAACTTCTATTTTTATAGGGCGATTTAAATTAATCGCCATTTCTGTGTATGGCAATGCCATTTTAATCTTCTCTTTTGAGCCCCGAAGTATGAGATCATTTTGGGTATTACGATCCATTTCAAAGCAAATAGGGGATTTTAGCCAATCTTGAAATAAGTCTATATGTGCCTCATTATGGTTTCGAATGAGTGTTGGAAGCGTTTGTCTTGCATATCTGATAAGTCCCATAGGTACTCCGTTAGGTTGTTGTATTGTTTACACATAGTAGTGTAGCGCGTGACAACTGATAATGCAAAATTAGTTTGCTAAATAATTTCCAACATGCTACTTATCCTATAGACATTCCTCAAATGCTCCCACGCTCAAGACAAGTAGCAATCCCCTATGTTACTTGTCTTTTTCTGTTTTTTCCTGTGACAAAGATCATCAATCATGCTATAAGGGTACTAGGATAATCTTTGATTTGAGGGAATTAAAGATCCTATGAGTGAACCGATTTTAGCGTTGGGATGCGTTAATCATGTCGGTTCACTCTCCAACCAAACAATGAGGATGCAATGAAGAAAATACATACAGAAAAAACTGCGCATGGAACAATTGACTACTACCTAGATGATCGTGGAAACGTCACAACGGCAAAACCAATTACAGGTGTGTCGTTTCAAAAATGGCTTGTAAATGATGATCCAAGTCAATATGCACTTGGAAAAGAGTTTGACGAACTCGACGAAGCAATTTCATATGTCCTTTCAATGCAAGACTTTCAAAATCTCTATATTATTGAACTTTCATATATAAATGAAGATTTACCACCACAGTATATTCATGTGGTAAATACTGATGGGACAAAGACGAGGATCATGTAATGGAAATTAGTGCAGTAGAAACCTTGATACCACACCTAGTGGAAAAGGGCTTTGTTGATTTTGTGGCACTTGAACCACAAGACAATTTTAATGAGGCAATCGTTGGTTTTGATGAAAAGCAGAATAGATTGATTTATTCATATGAAAAGATTGTTGATGTTTATGCTGAAATGTTTCTCGAAGAAGATAAAACTCATCCAAATGATGAAATGGCTTTACATGTTGCATATGACAATGCCGTAGAATGGGTTGATTTTAATACTTTGAGAGCAATTCCATATATGGGCAAGTATCGCCCTATCATTGTCTACAATAACGATGGTGATCAAGAGGAAATGTATCTATGATACAGACAGTTGTACTTGATCCACCATACTATGAACGTGGTGGTGGCAAGATAAAACGTGGTGCAGATCGTCATTATCCAATCATGAAGACACCCGACATTGTTCGCACCATATTAAGGTGCGAACATTGGGATAGCATTGCAGAGAATGCCCATATGTACATGTGGGTTACAAATAACTTCCTTGCAGATGGTTTATTCCTTATTAAAGCATTGGGTTTTACATACAAAACAAACTTTGTTTGGGTAAAGCCAAGCATCGGTTTAGGGCAGTATTTTAGAGGTCAACATGAGATATGCCTATTCGCTACCAAAGGTCGGAAGCCTACACAACCGAAGACTGACGATAAGTCCATTCCATCGGTTGTATTTGCGAACAAGGGGCGACACAGTGCCAAACCAGTAGAGAGTTATGAACTGATTGAGAAACGGTCACATGGGCAATATTTAGAGATTTTTGCTAGATCCAATCGAGAGGGATGGGTCAGTTGGGGGAATGAGGTATGAGATTATTAGAAATAAAAAACGTAACTGTCTTTCATCAAAATGATGTTTTCAAAATCTTGATTGACAACAAAGAAGAAATCAGAGTCGAACGATATGAAGACGGCTGGATACTTTGGGATAATGGGGATTGTTTATTATTCGACGAGTTCAAAGAAGCATCAGAACATGTGCAAGATTTGGCTAACCGATACGATTTGTTTTCCAAAGAATGGTACTCACAGTATTGTGATACTTTCAAAATAATGCTTTCTCTAGCAAATAATGAGTACATAAAGCCATGAAGTATCAAATTATATATGCTGACCCTTGTTGGGATTACAAGGGTCAGACACAACATGCTGGTACAAAATCAAGTGATACAGGTGGTGCAAAAGCCCACTACCCAACTATGACACTAAAAGAGTTAAAAGGTCTGAAACCAATGATTGATAAATTGGTTGACGAAGACTGTTTGATTTTCATGTGGTCAAGTAGTCCACACTTGGATCAAGCGATTGATTTAATCAAGGGTTGGGGTTTTAAGTGGTCAACGATAGGATTTGTGTGGGATAAACAAAAAGTAAATCCCGGTTTCTATACAATGAGCCAATGTGAACTTTGTCTTATAGGAAAACGTGGCAAAATACCGAAACCAAGAGGTGCTAGGAATGTACGACAATTGGTTTCTGAAATGAGGGGTAGACACAGTGCAAAGCCCCATGAGGTACGCAAGAGAATTGATGCGATGTTTCCTACTCAAAATAAAATAGAACTATTTGCAAGAGAACGTGTGGACGGTTGGGATGCTTGGGGAAATGAAGTATGAGTTTTGCTTTTCGATGTATGTATTGTGAGATTACAATGGACAGACCTTTTGGAACTTGTGATACATGTGCCAAAATGCTTGATCCAACTTATCAACCGTATATAAAGCCCCAATGTACACTATATGTTTTGAAAAACGATAGGTGGACACAAGTCTATAAAGATAATAAAGCAGAAATACTGAAAATAGCATCCAATATGACTGACACTTATAAAGTAGTAAATCATCATGGCGACATCATTGCTAGAGGAGAACGTAGTGAAGAAAGATAAACCAAATGTCAGATTAATTGATCCAACTGAACCTAGTAAAGAAGATGAGTCACTTGATTATTCAAACTCAGTGTCAAAAACCTTAATCACATTCCGAAATCTGTATCTTGATACTGTTTGTGAGGAAGAAGACGACATCGAAAGCATTAAAATAGCCTTTGAGTTAGAACGTGAATTAAAATATGCAATTTTTGAAAGTGGTGAAAAGATTGATCTCTTTCTACATCTATATTTTCAGAACTCCTTTAGAGAGGACGTATCACCCTACAACACAAGTTGGATTAGGTTTTTTTCTGATGATGATATGCGTGTTAACGCATATCGTATACTCAGTGCCATTCAGTATGATGTAATGAAAATGCTATTTGAAGTATTGAAAACCAAACAAAAGGAAAAGGGCGATGAGCAAGAAGAATAAGAGTAGACTTCAGAAGAAAAAACAGAAAAAGGCTATGAAGTCAAAACAACGTAGAAAAGATTACCTCAAAGAAAAAAGAACAACAGAAGAAGTCATTATTCATTGGGATGACCTAAACTTTCTTGATGGTTGGAAATCTTTATCACAACATGATTTGATGCAATCTTGTTTTAAGTTTACAGTTGATGAATGGGTTGTACAGTGGGTTAGTCCAAAACGATTAAAAGATTATCGTGTACTTCATCATGTTGAGAGTATTGCAGAATTGCTACAACAGACTTTTGACAATACTCTTGATGCTTGGTCAATTGATACAAAAGGTTTTACTGAAAATCTACCAATACGGTATCAATACAATGAGAAGAACAAGAACCGATTTTTGTCGATCATCAAAAATGAATTGGGTGATGAGTATAACGAGGAAGACACGTCCGAATTGATGGACACAGACCGTTCAGAATGGTTTTCTACCGTATTTAGTGATACCATTGATGACATGGTCGAAGTTTTAGCACCATACGTATTCTATGAGGTTCAGCAAGGACTGTCAGTTCTTATTGATGATCAATGAAATAGATTGTGCAGTTCAATGAAAGCGTGATCCCAATCATTAGAATGAACGTGGATCAAATCGTCATGTAGAATGTCAATCTCAATACCTAGAACATTGTGATAGTCTTGCATATGAGCAAGACTATCATTGTCTACTTTAGCCATAAGAACATTTTCAAACATAACGGCTGGCATATCCCGATCTATAAAAAACTGACTAATTTCATGTGGTTGATTATGATATGGATTTTTTCTCAATCGTGAGTCGTCTTGTGGTGTACGACTTTCTAATTTACTGTGCAATTCTTTGATTTTTGGATGCCATGCTACACGTTGTCCCTTTTTGGCACGTTGTTTCTTTCTAGCCTGTTGAATGAGTATTTGAGTACCATTTTTCGTTTTCAAAAGTTGCTCGATTACATATTTAGGAAGACACAATCTTGGTTTTCCACTTGGTAATTTTGTGCCCTTTGCACCACACTTTTTATCATATGAAACTTTATTGTTGGAATGTAGGAATACGGATCGCCAGTCTTGGGTAGTCCATCCATAGGATTGGTAACCCGGTGCCATTTTATTTCTACGCAATGGTATATCTCTACCATCAATAGTCATAGCCAAGTCACCCTCGATGACGGCTTTGTATGGATTGGTTCTGTTCAATGGATATAGAATGGTAAAAAAATCTACATCAGAAACGTGATTTTTATCTTTTGATAAGTTTGACCAAACTGACATTGCCTGTTCACTGGTTGTACCCTCTGTACAATGATTGCTTAAATACACAATTGGTCTTTGATAAAACTGTTGAATTAACTCAATTGCTTTTTGATATACGGCAAGCCCAATTCCTTTGTTTCTATAACTAGGCTGGTTGATCATACTACTTTCGACCACTACAATTACTGGTTCTTCATCAAGACTAATCAATTGAAGAATTGCAGTTTGACATTCGGGTTTTAAATTATCAATCTCGTTTAGTATTTGACCGTATACACCACCAAGTTGCATATCTTCAAGATAAATCAACATTCGCCATTTAGTTAATTCATCACGTTTGTATATCCTAAACATTCCGTCAACAGATAGGTTTATATCTTTGATATGGTCTTTGCTAGTAAACAGAGTGTCTGATTTGCTAGGATTAGATTTTAGTATCTTGACACCACGTTTCCATTCACCACTTGATAGGTTGGGTTGCGTTTTAAGCCATGTTTTCAATCGTTTTAGTGTTGGTGTATATCCCCAAGCGATAAGAGCAAGATGCCGTCTTGACGGCTCACCATTTCGCCATAAAGGTTCGTTTTCTTTACGAACCTTTGCCAAGTGTCTTGACAAAAACTGCATTCTACGATCTTTCCATGTTTCACGATCATTTCGACCAGTCAATCGTTGTGCCATTTTATTTTCACTACCACCAGTAGCAATATAGGCTTGTACCCATCCCTCATTCGTTTGTGACGACTGTTCTACACCTCTTGCAACTTTTGATACACCTTGTCGATCCATTGCTGGAATTGATCTCTTTACATCATCAAGTTTCATCCATTTGTAGTTTCTCATTGCCACCTCTATTGAAAACATGATAACCGATTGAACATATTACCTGTTGTGAGGTATGTAAATCGAGTGATCGCCTTTGTTTGGATGAGAAAATAAAGTGACACTATAACGCTATTAGTTCTTGACATACAAATCAAACAACAGTAGTATTGATTACCTAACAACAACTAAATCCCACAAGGAGATCATTCCTCATGATCAAAGAAGAACAGGTTGTGTCTATCATGCCCAAAGACACATGGCTTACACAGTACGTAACATACTGTGCCAGTCAAACCACATCACCATTGGCTTATCATCTTGGAGTTGGTTTGACAGTAATGGCAATGTCATGTCCAACAAATTACACTATGCGATTTTTCGGTAAAATGCCTACTAATATGTATGCTCTTTTGGCTGGTCGTAGTGGTGAGGATCAAAAATCAACGGCTTTAAACTTGGGTGAAGAAATCTTGGATAAAGCCAATTATGAGTTGATCGGTGATCAGGCTGGATCGGCTGAGGGGCTTGTCGATAGTCTTTCAGAACAAAACAAGCAATGCCTATTGTATTCAGAGTTTGGGCAGTTCTTATCACAAGCAAAAGGTGGATACATGGAAAGTGTAAAAACCACCATGACCAATTTGTGGGATGGTAAAAACGTCAGCCGTAGAAAGGCTGGCGACAACATCATTCGTGCCGAAAATCCTAGACTGAGTATCATTGGTGCTTGCAGTCTTCCATACCTTGAAAGTTATACAACGGCTAACGATTGGTCGGGTGGTTTTATGGGTCGTTGGCTACTGATGTATGCACGACGTGAACGTACAATGGCATTCCCCCCAAATGAGACACCTATTATCAAGAAAACTCGCGATTGGTTGGCTGGTACACTTCAAGAACGCATGGAATATAATTACGATGCTATTTGCATGGGCTTGGATGCCGATGCAAAGGGGTTATGGCAAGAATGGTATCATTCATTGCAAACGCGTGAATTGCCTAGTCTGATCGCTGGTACGGCGACTCGTTGTCCAGCAATTGCTATGAGAGTGGCAATGATTATGGCATGGGATACAGGTGTATCACGACAAGGTCAAGATTGGCATATTGATGTTGATACACTCAACTTCTCGATACAGGTAGCAGAACTGCATTTGCAGAGTGTGGTAGCCTTGTCAGAACGTCTAGCAGAGCATCCCGATGCATTGTTCAGACGAAAAATAATGAATTGCTTTCCATTTCATGGTGATATAGTATCATTGGGTGATATATTGAAGATCACTAAAATGAGAAAGCGATCTGTCACTGAACTTATTGAGGGGTTATTATTAGAGGGATATATCAACGAAATCCCAGTAGATAATACCAAAAACCGAGTGTTTGAGAGAGTACAATAATGAGACTTACATACCCATTTGATTTACCAAAATTACCATACTCATTTGATGATATGCAACCTTTTATCAGTGAATGGACTATGGAAACCCACTATGAAAAGAACCATCGAGGGTATGTAAATAAAACGAATGAACTCGTTTCTAAGTTGCCACAGATGCAAGATAAAACTCTTGCATCTGTTGTCAGTCAATCGAAAGGGGTGTTGTTTGAACAGTCAGCCCAACATTTTAATCACGTAATTTGGTGGTTCTCGATGAAACCATCAAAAATGATTTCACTCCCTAGTAAAGATTTGATCAACAAGATTGAAAACGATTTTGGATCATTTGAAAATTGGAAAAATGACTTTCTTGCTAAGGGTCTATCAAGATTTGGTAGTGGTTGGGCATGGTTGTGCTTAGACAATGGAAAACTAGTTAATACTACTACATCTAATGCTGGAATACCAAACTTTATAAACGGTATTGTACCTTTATTGGTTTGCGATCTGTGGGAACATGCTTATTTCTGTGACTATACAACTGATAGAAAAAAGTATATCACTAATTGGTTCAACCTCATCAACTGGCAGATGGTTGAAGTTAGATATAATGGTGAAGACGAATTAATGAAATTGTTCTAAGGTCGGACATTAATTGTCCTATATCTTTTAGTAATCAAAAGATATGATGCTATAAAACAAACAACAACTCAAACCACATGTACAGGGGTAACAGATGCCTACATTACTAAATGCTGGTCGATCACCATTCGGCTGGCATCGCATTCAATCTTTCATGCAATGTCCTACTAAGTATTATCATAGTTATATTTCTAAAGAAAGCAATAGAACAGTCAATCGAAGTCTTATTGTCGGGTCATTGCTACATACTGGCATGGCACACAGATACGCTATTATGTCATACAAGGAAGACCACGACTTATTCAGCCCTATAGATGCCATGAAAGAACAAGCAAGACAAGAGGGCGAGTTATGGGTGGAACAATTGCCAAAAGTTCTTGACGTGTATGAACGATATATACAAGATGCAGATGTTCAGTTGTGGGAAAGCAATATTGAAGTTCTATTCGTAGAACATATATTTACAATAAACATTGAGAACTATGAACTTACGTTGAGAGCCGATCTTGTAATTCGTGACAGAACTGATGGAAAAGTATATTTTGTAGATCATAAAACATCGTCCTATGTTCGTGAGCAGACAACACAAGGATACGAAAGCAGTGGACAGTTCATCGCCTATCAAGTTTTAGGTGAACAATTGTGGCAAGATCAATTTGGTGGTTTGGTAATTAATTACCTACAACATGGTGGCTTTGTGGCGAAAACTCCTACCGTTAAGTTTTTACGGGTCAATGTTCAACGTAGCCAATCCCACATGGATGCTTTTACACCGTCTGTATACTTCTACAGACGGTTAATCGAGCAGTACCAAGACAAACCCCTTAAACAGTTTCCAAGAGTGCAGACAGAGTTTACCTGTATGCACAAATACGGTTCTTGTGATCATTATGACAAGTGCTTTAACAACAACAACAACAAACCAAGTCAAGGAGAATAACCATGACTAAAAAAACTACACCCCCATTCATATGTGTTTATGGCAATAGTGGTATCGGAAAAACAACCGATATGGGCTTTGCATTTCCACATGCTCTTTTCATCGCTAGTGCTGGTGCAACTAAATCCATTGTTTCTACGTGTGGATATACACCAAGAGAGATTGCTTTGCACACTGTGGATGAAGCAACCCAAGTCGTTCAGCAAATGGCAGACGGCAAGATCGAGGGATCGGCTATCGTAATTGATGATTTTTCATATATGGTAGAAGCGTCGTTAAGTAAGATGCAAGAGAAATACAGTGGTTGGACTGTATATGGAAAATTGCGTGATGAGATTTTTCACTTTCGCAGAACAGCAAGAGAGGCTGGTATCACAGTTGCCTTGAATTGTTGGTTGGCAATGCCAACGAGCCTAGAAGACGGCTCGTTGAAAAGGGGATGCCCAAAGTTACCAAGTGATTATGGAGAAAACATTCCAGCAATGTGCGACCTTGTATTACGTGGTGACATGTACAAGCAACATCGACCTCATCCATACGCTTACTATGCTGACAGTAGTGTAGAGTGGGTAGGAAAGGATCGTGACGGTGGTACACCATCCCCAGCCCCGATGAACCTTGCTGAAATACTTAGATTGAATGGGTATTCAATACCACGACTAGCAGATTGGCAAGAAGAAAAGGTGGAAAGTATCAGTCAGTTGATTGATAATGATGGTCGTAAAGTAGCAAAAGAAGTGTATGCACAACTGTTAGAGAAATTACCCGATCATCCTCATTTAGCATATTGGACAATTCGTGATGCGTTAGATCGCTCGACACTACGGAAAGCAAAAGCCAAACGATGGTCAGCAATTAAGTTTTAATTTTCACAAAATGCCATATTGTGTTGACACTTGTCACAAATATGGCTACTATTACAAAGTGCATTGCACATCAACTAACCTCAAACTCAAAATCGGAGTATAACCATGTTCAAAATGAGCATCAATTTAGGCAATGTAAAGCCTAGTCAACCAATGAGAAAAGACCTTGTAACAGGGGTCTACAAATGTAAAATCACCAAGATGGAGGGTAAAAACCCTGTCATGGAAAATGGTGAGATTGTAAACTATAAAAGAGGAATGTGGGTATTTCAAGTCATTGATGGTGACTATGAGGGATCTACTTGTCTTCACAGTATGAACACACCAAAGGATGCAAATGATTGGATTGCAAGATTGTGGGTTGACTCACTTTTGTCTTGTCAGTATGACATTGAAGAAATTGCAGATATGCCAGCCTTTGACGAAACTGTTTTTGTCGGTCGTGAATGTTTTATCCAATATACTGATAAGTCAGATAATGGTGGGACATACGATAAAGTCCGTTTCATCAAGTCAGAAGAAGACTACATCATGCTGAAAGAGCGTGGTGTATCCACTGTAGCCAAGAAAGCAAAAGCCACAAGCCAAAACTCAACTACTGGCTATGAAAAAATTGCAGTAGCAGAAAAGCCCGACACTAAAGATTTATCTAGCCTTATCAGTGGAATTGGCGACGTTGGTTTCTAAACTCATCTATTATCACGATGCAAAGCCTACCATGTTGTAGGCTTTGTTTAATTTAGGAGTACGATCATGTGGAAATTATTTTGCAAAATTGAAATACATGGTGACCCAGTTGCTACTCAACGTGCAAGGTTCGACTCAAGGCGAAAAATCGCTTACAAGCCAACCAAAACACGTCAAGCGATGGAGAGGAGAATAACAGTCATAAAACGGCACACAAGCCAAAATAGACTATCAGAAATCATTAACCAGCCTATTCGAGTTGAATTGGACTTCTATCATTCAAGACCAAAACGATTGATGCGAAAAAAAGACCCGAAAGACCCAATTCCAAAAATTACAAAACCCGATGTAGATAATTTAGTGAAACTCATATTGGACAGTGCGACACAAGCCAAACTATGGAGTGATGACAATTTGATTGCCCAATTAGAAGTCCGAGATTGGTACGTTGCTAAAACAAACGATCCAAAATCAGTTATGTTTGTATATACATTCGACGAGGAATAGACCATGAATATACTTATTATTCACAGACAGAATGAAGATGATAAAATTGACATTCTAAAAGAACAACTAGACAAAAGAGGTATCAATGGTACTTCCATTAAGGAAGACAAAAGGATACACTTTACATCTAATCTTAAATCTTGGATTAGAGGTTGTGTAACAGGATACACAATTGAGGGTAGCAAGCGATATGACGGTTTCATGGTGATTGGTAAGTATCTCGACCTAACTGGTCAAGAGTTTGCTAAAATCATTTTAATGGAGGGACTTCCAGCATGGTGTGTTCATAACGGAATACATCGAATGACTGGATACAAGCCAGTTGAAAAGCAACTGGCTGAACTAACAATCAGTGAGGACTTATGAGCGATATAATTAATACAAAAGAACGATGTGCCATTGCAATTCGTAAACTACAAGGCAAAGGTTTAGCAATTCCTCAAATTGCTAAATTACTTACCATGAAATCTACCTGTGGTTCAATAGATAGGCGAACTATTTATCGTTGGTTGAATGGTGAAACAGTGCCACACAAAATTGAGCATGTTCAACGATTAGAAGAATTGGTAAAACAGTTATGATGAAAAGATTAATTCGCATAGTCAACGAGGACTTGATGATGTTGAACAGATCAATCGCCCCGAAACGATTGATCGTCAACATTCGAGAGGGGTTTGAGGATGAGTTCCCAAATTATCGTGATTATGCGTATACATATATTGATGAAGACGGTGAATACATCATCGTCTATTCGAAGAAGATGTATCAAGCCACCGATCCATCAATTAGAGCCTTGATGCGCCATGAAATGGCACATGCCTTGCATTTCTTGAATGACAATGATGATCATTCAGAACAAGAAACGGATGATCTTGCTGAACAGGCTTGGGGTGATCGTATTTATTATGATGAAGATGATATACAGACCCTAGAACATGGCAAGTATCCACGACCATTATATCTACACCAGTGAGATTTACCGATGGATAAGTATTTAAAACAAAAAGGACTAATGTCTAGTACAAGAGGTGTATACATACGTGTCTATGAAAATATGGATACGTCTACACCACAGTCCATTGTGAGTTGGCTAAAACAAGAAATTGCAAAACGTCAACCGATTGGGACTCTACTTCCTAAAAGAGCAATGGCAAAACACGTCCTGTTGTCCATTCATGGACTAGAAGACGAACAGGCAGACCAAATGTTGCCCAAACTGAAAGGACGTGCTGGAAAGCAACGTCAAGGGCTTACAAACGATCAGTATGATGAGTATTCGGATGCTTGTTTAAAAATACGAGATCCAGCGAAAACTATTTTAAGATTATTGCCACTGACTGGAATGCGTATTGCAGAGATTTGCAATTTGAAATCGGAAAATCTGAAACAAGTTGGGAAACGATGGGTGTTGCAGTTTCGAGGAAAAGGTGACAAAGAACGTATCGTTCCATTATCTTTGAACGCATGGCGAATACTGAAACGGTATCTGATTACCAATGGATACATGTACGATGATGGAAGTGGTTTAATGAACGGTGCAATCTTTGAAACACAATTGGGTACACCAGTTAAGCCCCATTATGTACGGAAGTATACAAGGAAAATAGCCAATGAAAGACCTATATTAAAAGGTCTTTCACCACATGTTCTACGACATACTTTTGCCACAAGGGTAAATCGTAGTGGAGTCGATCTAAAGACTTTACAAGCACTCTTAGGGCACTCACAAATAACAACAACATCAAGATACTTGCATCCAACGGCTGACGACCTTATGGATGCAATTGATCTTTTTGATAAGGATGAAGATGAAGATTAAAATTACAGAAGACCTTATGGAATACTTGCGATCAAATCATGCTGGGCAAAATTGTCCAAAGTATTGGGTTTTAAGTCGTTGTACGGCACAACTCAACATTCGTTTATTTTGTTCAGATTTAGATTGTACAATGACTATTTCAGAATATGAAATGGACAACATTCCCGATAGGTATTTACAATTATGTTAGATGGTGTAGAAGTAGTTGAAGAAAAATTATCGAAAATACTTCAACATGATGCAAGGATCAAAGAAGTAGTTCAGAAGTTAGTTGATAAAGAGTTAGACAGTTGTCAAGCGATTACATTGATTTCTTCTCGACTTTCATATGTATATAGTTTAAATCCTGTTCCGAATACCCCATATACCGAAGTACTGTTAAATAGATTGGTCGCCTATTTCGTGATGGGTATACAAGAAGTAATTATCGAAAGTCAAGATAGAAAATCAAAGCAAATGTTGATACTCATTAACTTTTTATTTGCCATGCTTTTACTTTCTATTGTAGTTTTATTTTAGGAGGAAATGTATCATGAGAAATTATTATAGAGATATGGATTTGGCACATAATGCCACACAAGATGAGATCAAAGGGCAATACAGACGTTTAGCGAAACAGTATCACCCCGATAGAAATCCAGACAATCCCTATGCAGAACAACGGTTCAAAGAGGTTTCAGAGGCTTATTCGGTATTGAGTGATGCTACTCGTAGATTACAATACGATAGAAACAGAAATAGCCAATACAATCAATCTCAATCGTCATACGAGCATAATCAGTCAGATAGCAATACGAAAACGCGTTCACAACGACCACAGGAGGCTTTTAATGATTTCTTCAACAGCCCACTGTGGGGAGCAGTAAAAGGGTTCGCTGGGAATATGGCACAAGACTTTGTAGAAGACCTTGATGATGAAATACAAAGCGAGTTTGATGATGTCGATCCATTTGTGGAAAGGGTCGCTAAAATAACGGCTAGAAACAATCAAAGTGGTTCTATAAGTGTCACATGTTCAATTTCACAGAATGATTTGCGAGAACTAACGTCATTGGCATCCAAAGGAATGGACATTGAGGATTTTAGTGCTGATGTGGGAGTGTTGTTTGCAAGTGCTTTATCACAAGCCATTATGCAAAAATGGAGAGGGTACTGATAAAAGGGCATTTAAAGCCCTTTTATTCGGCATACTTTTCTAATACCCTTGCCAATGTGTCAAGTAGATATGAGAATACGGCACTTGCAAAAGCAAAAATTAAAAGTTCAGCAAACCGAAATTGGTTTGCTGGATTTTGTTCAAGATAGGAAATGCCTGTATACACTGAATACGCAATCCAACCACCATGAAAGCCTGTACAGTATGTACATTTCAACATGCTATCCAGTAAGGCTAATTTACCATGTAGGAAAGGTACTTTGTGTTGCATTCCAAATGTGATCGAATATGCACAAAGAAACAGAATGAAAATCATATCAACCTCGTCTTCTTATTTTCTTGGACTTAGATTTCTTTACTGGTTTGATACGTTCAGATCCCGTATCAATAATTCGACAACAACTTGTTTGTGCAGATTTTGCAAAGATTTCAATACTATCGGGAATGTTATCACCATTACAGTCAAATCCTAAATCTAATTTTGTTTGATTTAATGCATCGAGAATTAGATCGTGTTCTGATCTTTCATTTGGGGTAGCAATCCCACGTCCTTTTTTAGAATGAAGTAGGTTCAACCTTTTGATTGCTTCACCTAGTCCCATTTGCATTGTTGTTTTAAATGACATTTTTTCCTCCTATAATACCCATTATATCATAATCACATCGTAATGAACAGGCAAGTTAGAGTGATCGCTAGCATTGATAAAGTAAAGAAATTGAGTAAAGTAGAGTAGGTATAATTTTCAATTTCATGATACACAACGAGGTTATAATCATGGCTACTTATAAAGGTATAGGATACGACAACACAACAGGAAAGACACGTACAGGAACAAGTGCTGACGACATTTCTTTTGATGCACAAGTGACGGCAACAGATGGTGTTGTTGTTACGGGAAATATAGAAACGACGACATTATCTACAACTGCTGATGCTAGTATTGGTGGCGATCTTACGGTTATTGGTGACATTGTTTCAAGAGGAACAGAAAATCTTGTAGTTCAAGATCCAATGATTGATCTTGGTCTTGGTAACGACGGAACAACGGCAAGTGCTGGTGGGTACTCATTATCAATGAACCGAAATGCTGGTTTTTCTATTGAAACGGTAACTGCTTGTACTGCTGGAAACTCACCAACCGGACCACAAATAACTGTATCAGCATCGTCTAACTTTTCTGCTGGCGATGTACTTTGTTTGACGGGTTCTTCTGAGGCTTCGAACGATGGTTTGTATACAGTCCTTACTGCAAGTGGAACAACCATTACTCTTGAGGGTACTGGTGGAACTGCCATTAGTGGATCGTTGCCATTTTCACAAAACAACCTTACAACTACAACTGGTGAAAGTGCCAAAGCCTACAAGGTTGATCTTTATGTTCAAGCCGTAGCACCTTTCACTGCTGACTTTAATGATGCTGGTGGATCTCCTTATGCCAAAGGAACTTTGGTCGAAAAGTTTGCAAGCAATGCAAGAAAAGTAGATTTTAATGCTAATGGTTCATACACACCTGTTGGTGAGTCTGCCGTAGTAACTTTGCAAGAAGCATACAATGCTGGTGGTTCAATTACTACTGCAACTTCGGGTGACATTGATTTCAATCTTGCCAGTGGAAACCTTGTAATCGATCAAGGAAACATGACTTTGGGTGCGACTACTCCAACCAACTTTACAATGGATGGTGGGGATGCAACTCTTGGTGGTGGAACTGCACTTGGCGCATTTGCACTTCAAACCAATAACGGATCTGCTGGTGGTATCGTGCTTGCTGAAAGCAATGCTGGTGGATCTATTCAGATGAGTGTGAACAGTGCTTTGGTTTTAGAAGCCAAAGCCGGTGCATTGGATCTCTCAACAGACATTACACTCGATAAAAGTGGTTCACAAAGTATTTCAAAACTTTCAGTTTCTGCTGGTGATGACTTAAAAATCGGTTTAACTGGGGCGAATGATGCATCGGTTATTCTTGAAAGTGCTGGTACTGGTAACGATGCAATCAGACTTGATGCAACTGCTGGTGGTTTCGACATTGGTGGTGCAATCGACTCTAAAATCCTTGTAACAACAGGTGGTTTGAACGTCGGAACATTCACAAGTGGCGATCTTACTCTGTCTACAACGACTGCTGGTGCAATCGTTGTAAACTCTGCTGAGGGTATTGATTTAAATGCATCGGGTGCATTAACTGCTGACAGTACTTCATTCAGTATTGATGCAACAGGCGCATCTAATGTATCTACCACAGGTGCTGACCTTACAGTTTCTACACTTACCAGTGGTAATGTTGTAATTAACTCTGTAGCAAATGTGGATCTTGATGCCGTTGATTTTGACATCGACGTTAGTGGATCATTCGATATGTTGGCTCAAGGCAATTCAAACGTAAGTGTAGCGAGTGGTGATCTTTCACTTTCTACTACTACAAGTGGAGAATTGGACATTACATCTGCTGGATTACTTGACATTAACGCTGGTGCAAATCTTGATATAGATGCAACTGGTACAATGGCATTGAACAGTACAGATACTGCAAACTTTACCATGACTGCAAATGATGTTGGTGCTAAAGTTCTCTCTGTTAGCGCAACCAACGGTGGTGGTGGTGATGCTCGCGTGGACGTAAGTGCAACAACGACTGTCAAGTTAGTTACTGGTGGTGCTGATCGTTTACTTGCGAATGCAAATGGTATAAATCTTGGTGGTTCTTCTGTCAGTGTAAATACCATTCTTGATGATGATGCTTTTACTGCTGACTCTGATACTGCATTGGCAACCCAACAGTCGATCAAGGCATATGTTGATGGTGCAGTTGGTGCTACGGACTCTCTTGCTGAAGTTCTTGCTATTGGAAATACTTCGGGTGGAACTGGTCTTGTGATGACTGCTGGTGATGTGCTTACAGTAAATGTAATCAATGAAACCACTGCAAATGCTGGTGTTACTATTGATAGCGTTCTCTTAAAAGATGACGTTGTTAATGCAACCGACGTAGAAACTTCAAGTATCAGTGCAAACGATGGTGTTGAAGCGATTACAGTTGCTAATGCTACAGGTGCTTTGGTTATCACTACTCAATTGGGTTTCACTGCTGGAACACAAGGAGTAAATGAGTTCAGTATCGACGGAACTCTTGCTGGTGACTCTGATACTGCCGTTCCAACTGAAAAAGCCGTAAAGACTTATGTTGATGGTCAAGTAAGTGCAAGTGCATTGGCAACTGCTGGTACAACTGGTACGGGAACTGTGGATCTAGGAACACAAACTTTAAGTGTTCTTGGTACGGCAAGCGAAATTGAAACTGTTGCAAATGCTCAGTCAATTACAATTGGTCTGCCGTCTGCTGTTGCTGTAACAACATCTTTGAATGTTGGTTCAACAATTGCAATTACTGGTTTCCTTGATAGTGATACATTTACTGGTGCATCATCAACTCTTATACCAACATCAGAAAGTGTAAAGGTATATGTTGATACTGCAATTGCTGGTGTGGATCAAACTCTTGAGATTGAGGGTGACAGTGGAACTGGATCAGTAAATATTGCTACTGAAGTATTTGACGTTGCTGGTACTGCAAATCAGATTGTAACTTCTGCAAGTGGAACGGACATTACCGTTGCACTTACTGATGCGATCAGTGTTGTTACCTCATTGACTGCACCTCTTTTGGTTGCAACCAATGTACAAGCAAGTAACTACAAAGCAAACGATGGTACTGCATCAATGACCATTGCTGACTCTACAGGTGCATTGGCAATCTCAACTACTTTGGGATTGGCAAGTGGAACAACTGTAAATGAGTTCAGTATTGATGGAACTTTGGGTGGAAACTCAGATGATGCCGTTCCTACTGAGAAAGCCGTTAAAACCTACGTGACTGATGAACTTCTTGCATTTCAAGGATTTACTTCTCTCGGTGACGGAAGTAGTGGTGCTTTATCTGCTGGTGACGTTGTTGCTATCAATAATAGTGGACAGGCTATTCAAGCCGATGCCACACAAGCATCAACTGCAAATGTAATCGGTATTTGTGTTGCGAACATCAGTGGAACCATTTCTGTTCAACAAGTAGGAAACAACACTGGTGTAAGTGGATTGACTGCTGGTACAAAATACTACTTAGGTACAAGTGCTGGTGCATTGAGCGCAACTGCACCAAATGCAGTTGGGAATGTTGTGTATCAACTCGGATTTGCTAAAGGTACAGGTGAAATCATCGTTGTACCACAATTCGTCATGGAAATTGGATAATCTCTCCCTTTATTATCTAAAATCTAATGTTGAGGGGTAGGGCTTTATAACCCTACCCCTTTTTATTTGTGAGGTTAATTATGGCTAATGTTCGTATCACTGGTTTCTTAAATGAGGGTGGTGTTACTGTCAACAGAATACCCAATGCTACATCAGATGCTTTGGTCGCTAATTCTGATCTTTTTCCAACAACCACAAACACTATTGATCTAGGTTCAAATACTTTACGATGGGCTGAAGTACATACCACACAAGCATTCTTTGATGATGTTTTGTTGGCTGAATTATCCATTCCAAATGTTCAATTACAGACTGATACAAATGCTTATACATTCAGTTGTCCGTACAATTTGACTATCACTGGCATTCAATTGTTTTTGGATCAACATACAACCAGTGGAAATGTAACTGTTACAACATCGGTGGTTGGTGGAGCAACTTTAAACACAACGAGTATTACTGGAACAAATAATAGTGCGACTGCAACTTTTACCAGTGATCGATCAACTGGTGATGATATACGATTTGCAATTACAGCAACCCCAACATCAAATACAAATGGATTGAGGGCAAACCTACTTTTTCGGAGAAGATGATGATTGTAGCAAACCAACAACGACTTTTTACCGAATTGAGAGGTCGAAGATTTAATTTATACTTCAGTGATGATATGAGAACTTTGACCACACCAGACGGAACAGTAGATTTGGTACTTCAATTGAACAATTTTTCAATTGGTACAACAGACACTTGGATTTTTAGAGGCTTCTTTATTCCCGATATAACCACTACAACTTGGCAATTCCGAACCACAAGTGATGATGCCTCATATCTATGGATTGGTAGTGGGGCAACAGAAGAAGACGATACACTTGATATTGGAATAGCCGATGTTGACAACGGTGGACTACATGGTTCACAAACAAGAACAAGTGGTAACATTTCTCTTACGGCTGGTGTTCCGTATCCAATTGCGACTGTGGCTGGAAACAATACTGGACCGGGATCGATCACTGTGGAATGGCGACCTAATACCAGCACATCGTGGGCATTCAATGGTAGAGATTTTTATTTCAGAAACCCCAAAGCAACCAATGGGTACAATTTATGAAAGTATGGTATTCTATTTGTTGGAAACCAAGAGATTACAACAATCCTAATTCATTTATCGAACTAGATGGTTGTCCGAGATTTTATCTTTCAGAAAATGGTGATCCAGTTGATAAAGGTATGCTTGAAAATCAATTTCCCAATCTACAAGTAGAGGAGGTTTTTAAGACTGAAATCTTTATGCAAGATGACGAGGGTAATCCAATGCCAACACATTACAGGTATGGGGTGTTTATGCCAAATCAAAACACAGTGTATGATGTATGGCTACAAAAATCATTCAAGATCAATTCCCACATTTTAGAAAAGGTAAAAGCAAGGCAAGAACTGTTTCAAAAGAACATGTTTTTAGAATATGCATCCAAAATCATTCGACACGACATGCATAGTGGGATCAATACATATTTACCAAGAGGATTACGCTCTTTAAAATCTAAGTTGAATGATGATCTGATTAAGACATATAAACTAGAAAAGAGTTTAAAACTCTTGGAGAATGGCTTGAAACACACTCAACAAGTATATCAAGGGGTTTATGCCTTTACTAATCTTGTCAGAGAGCAATCAGTGCTAGAAAAGGAAACAGTGGACTTGAAAACGGCTTTAACTGAATACCTGTCATTGACGGCATACCATAAACAAGTTCAAGTTGATGATTTGCCTATTATAAAGGCAAATCGATCACTCATTTGTACTGCGATTGACAACATTGTTAGAAATGGATTGAAGTACAACGATCAAAAGCCCAATGAAAAATTAGTACATATATTCATGCTAAACGAAAATGAAATAGGGGTTCAAGATAATGGTAGGGGTATGACACAAAAAGAGTTCCAACGTCTTTCCCAACCATATGAAAGAAAAGAAAATCAAAGAGAGAATGGCACTGGCTTAGGTTTACATATTTGCCTTGCAATTTTTAAAGAACATGGCTTTACAGTAC
>UEXM01000247.1_pt1 | contig 59669 bp, 52 predicted proteins | sample 1796661 | NCBI WGS metagenome assembly UEXM01 (sample SAMEA4772469, study PRJEB27181) | metagenome | reverse complement strand
TTCCATTTCTTGTCCATTCGACTTCAAAATCTGGCTCGTGTTCTATTAAGTGTTCCATAACAACTTTCTTTGCTTTTTTACCTCTAGGAACAGAAATGCCTACTAACTTTCTAGCTTGGCCGGCTGTCAGGTACTCTGGCCTTACTTGGAATACTTCAAAAGATATCCAAGAGACAACACCGTTAAACTTCTGTAGCTTTGCCATTGTAGCAGCACTAGAGCCGCCAGAGCTAAAGAAAGCAAAAGGCTTCTCGATGTAGACATCTGTTATGTTATACTTTTCATAAATTTCTAGCAAATGCTCTTTAACAAGAATTGATTTAACAAAAAAGTCTTTATGTTTTCTAAGATCTGTATTGCTGAAGTGTTGAAGTGCTCCTGCATGATCTACAACTGAAAATCCTGTTATGCTTGTTGAGACATCAATACCAAGTATCATCTGTAATGTAACCACCTATATTGTTTTCTTTTTGAGAGATAGTTTAAATCACCGTCGTGTTCATAAGCCTCTCTTTCAAATGGTATCATCATGTAGGCTGTGTGTGTATCTCTAAAGAAGTAATAATTTTCTATAAAATAATAGGCATATAAAATGTAGAAGAAAACAACCAGTAATTCTTTCTGTTGTTCTATGTGAATCTTTTCATGATTAAGAGTGGTCTCACTCATCTTCTCTTTTGAAATAATAAAAGGAAAAAGGGTGATAGCATAGACATCAATAAACACTGACATCAGTTTTGTAAAGAATGGAGAAACAACTACAATCGGAAACATTATATATCCATTTTTAGTTTGAAAGTATAAGAGTCATTTTCTCTTTTTCTTATAGGCTTTGCAAGTTTTGCAATTGCAATCAGCTTCTTGCTCTTGTCATAAATCCCAACAGTATTTATAAATACTTGATTCTGTCTTGTTTGGGAAAGATCGTAGCTGGAGCCAGTAACGGTGTTTGTCATTTCATAACCTGGGATGAGTCCACTCGTACTATCTATCTGAGTAACCAACGGAGAACTATTGCTTTTAAATGTTGGATTATTAGAATAGTTCATCTCTCCCTTGTTGGCATGACAGAACATTGTTATTACTTGTGTTGTGTTCTGGCCTTCAAAAAATAAACGATATGAGCCTGAATGGTAAATTTTAGGGTATGTTGTTTTTATATTACCATCTTTTAGGCCAAACATAAAATCCCTCCACTGAAAAGAGGATGAGACAGCCGCAGTTGAATCAAACACGAACTGTTTTGAAGTAAGGTTCCAAGAACCAGTAAGGATTAGAATCCCCTCGTCATACATAGCCAAACCACCAACAGAGCCAGAACCAGTACTACCATACGGGCCTGTCTGGACTAGCTCACCATTTTGATTTATGTCTTGTAATGTACCTACAAGAGTACCAGTAAGATACATATCTAATTTTACTGATCCTCTCTTAAACCTATCACCGTAGAAAATTTTTGGTACATTTATAATTGATAAGTCTTTTTCAATTAAGTTGCCAACCAAGCTTGATTCATATTGAAAGTGTGGGCTAAGTTGTTGGTACTTCTGTAACGAGGTTCTAAGAGACCTAATTTTTCTTTTCTTTGTATCTTTGATATCATCTCTTGAGATACTGGCAGATAAGGGATAGGAACCAGTGATTCTATCTCCATATCCAAAATTGTCATTATAAAGTTTTTGGGAGGTCCCTCTTAGACTGACATGGCTTCCACCTTTCTCAACAAAAGGGAATACTAAATCAGTGCCTCTGTTGATGTTCATCTCAAATAATGACAGATCGCCGGAAGCTACACTAAGCTCGTTACCTTTAGATGAAGACACGAAAGGAACTTGCAAGTAGTAGAGTTTGCCGTCATAAAACACAAATTCATTCTTAGGGTAAAGCTTGACAGAATTTATGTTTACATCAGTGTCTGTAAACTTTTTGAACGACATTGTTTAATAGTCCAGTCTAACCCTCAGATTTAACTCAGCGGTTGGATCTTTCTTAAGAGGTTCTGATAGTTTAGCAACTGCGAGGAGTTCCCCCGCACTGTTGTAAAGACCAACAGTAGTAATATAGGCTACAGGTGAGTCGCTCTCTTCTTGCTTGACTCTGATTTTGCCAGTAGATTGGTTCACATAGGTTTTGTTTGTACTATAGTTGAACTGATTATGTCTAGCTCTGCAGAAGTAGATTCGTGAATTTAGTTCTGTAGTGTTATTGAAAGTGATATCCTGTATTCGTGATCTAACCACATTAGCGACAGAAGAGATTGAACTACCAGTGTTATACTCGGCATAAGTCTTAGAAGTGAAGAAGCCCGTTGAATCTGCAGAGCCAGATTTAACGAAAACAGAACTCGTTAGTGCCACAACACCTGCTTGGTAATAAATTAAGCCGACTGCCCTATCTGTATCGTGCCCAGAGCCTCTCATAAGAAGGCCATACTCACCTGCGGGTGAGTTCGTTTTAAATTGATTTTGTGCGTCAGCATCAGATATGGTTACAATAGCAGGTGCTCCAGCTTGATTTCTAAAGTTTGCTTTACTTGCGCCATAGGAACCTGTTCCGATTTTCATAGTAAAGGAGCCTTTTTTGATTTCATCTTTGGCGAGAAGCCTAGAAAAACTGAAGAAGACCATTGAATCATGCTTGTCGCCAGAACCCAAATCACCATCTTTATCAAATCGTCTAACATTACCACTGGTATCATAGCCCATTAATAATTGAGCAAACTGGTTGTAGATGTTAATCTTCTTTGAATTTTGTATATTTGCAGAAGCAGAAAGTGGTGAACCACTATGATAGCCCACAGTAATATCAAAAATATGGTTAGCAGATGAACTCAGATATGGATAATCATAGACAGATTGAAACATGCCGTGGCTGAAAGCTTTAATGTTGCCATCGGCATAGGTACCGCTTACTATTGTACCAGTAAGAGGGATAGATTCATGAAGCAATGTTCTCGTTGTCGCTACATCAGTAGCAGGATTTAGTATTTGAAATTTAGATGGCATTGTTTTTCCTTAGCTTTGTAGCTTAATAATTCTTATTGGCAAATCAATCGTGATGCCATTCTTGTTGCCCTCAATTGTAATTATAGTGTCTATAATTCTGTAAGTCGGGGAACTCGTTATTGTAAGACCAAGAGAGGTCTTGGATACATTCGAGGTCCCAATTCTTGTAAACAGGGTGTTGCTGTTCTTAACGTCTGTCGATGGCATCAGCTTAAACTGAAGGCTTGTTCCAACTTGGCCTCTAATTTCAGAGTCAGATAGCTTTGAATCTGCATTGATACCCATCGATTTAATAAACGTTTCTCCTGAGATTGAATACATCGCACGGAAGTCATCATCAACTGTGGCCGTCGAGACTTCGTTACCAGATAGGTCGGAAATTCTTAGTAATCTATAGTCTGCATAAATTGTATACTCGCTCTCAACCAAATCAGTGCCTAATCTTGTATCTTCATCTGCCCCAGCTATTGGCAATACCTGATCGATCTTAATAAATCTATTATCATTGGCACTTGTTTGATTGCCCAGTAGTAGCCCCTTGTCTTGCTTGTTATTGATTAACAGACCAACAGTGGTCTCAGTAGATGAGTTGGCAGTAAGAAGAAAGGTGCTTGTAGTTGGGTTCAAGGCTGCTGACGAAGCTAATCCTGTACCCTGGTTCAACTCCAAGACTGGTAAGAATAGCAAATCAGCATTAGAGTAGGTTACTAACGAGGACTTCATAGTAGAAGAGTTATTGGTAAACGCTTCTAAAATCGGAGTCTGTAAGATTTCAAGATCATAGTAGGCAGAACCGCTTGGATGATTTATATCATAAAGAGAATAATCTATCTCTTCGTCTCCCAAAGCGAACTGTGTAATTGAAAAATTACCTTGTGCTAGTCTCTTTCTTCCAAGATCGGTCAGCACGGCATCAAGTATGATGTCTCCCGAATTATCTAAAAAACCCATTAATTTACTCCTACTACATAAATAGTGTTATTTTTGTTCTTTCTTTACTTTGAAAGTAAAATTAAAATCAAGCTTCTTGCCAGTCGTCTTCGACGTTAAACGAAGCTTGAATTTTTTATTAAATGCCTTCTGCACTAAAGATTCATTTCTTATATTTAGTTCGTTGGTCACAAATTCTTTACCTGTAATCTGTGATAGATTTTCTACTATCACATTTGAAAGTCTTTGCCCGTCAGACAACTTAACTCTAACTAATCTATTGAACTCTTTAAATGGGGCGATCGACTTCTCTTCAAGAAGGAATGGGTTGAATTCTTCAACCTCTAACGTCCTAAAGCCTGCCTCATTATTGATTCTTAATCTAAAGATCTGTTTTGGGCTGCTATAGTTCCCTACAAAGTTTATTGAGCGAATTGTACAATAGTGCTCCTCTCCTTCGTCTATAACAAGTTGTAATGTTTTTTTGTCAAAAGAACCGTTGTCATCAGAAAAAGGTAAACTCACGATTCTATCTGGGGTCGAGAAAGAATCAAATCCGGTTGGGGGTGAATGTAAGATTCTAACCTCAATTGATTCGATCGGTATTTGTGAGTTTATTGGAACTTCTGTATCAAGTATGTTACCGGCAAGAAATACGTTATTGATATATGTAAAATCATCAGGAGTGACAGGAGAATACGTTTGTGTATATCCACCAACTTCTGTATCAACTGACAAGAAAACTGTGTTTGCTATAAAGGGATAGGTCTTAAACTGAATTACAGGCTGTGCTGGAGGAGGTAATGCTGCTGGCAAGTCTTGCACAACAGTTGGTATTTCGTGCAATTTTAAAGATGTCTGATAAGTGACTTGCGCTTCTGCCCTATTCCTGGCGTTCTCGAATGTGTTTCCGAATAAATTATCAGAGTTCACTAGTGGGGTTTCTGGTTGTTCTTCATTTACCATTAAAGAACAACCATCCTCACTAGAGAATTTTTGTGAGTAAAAGATATTGTTGTATTTATAGTCAGCACCTATGACGATTCTATATTCAAAAAGCCTGTATGTATAATTTTTATTTGGAAATAATTGGGAATCATAGTAAACAAATACTCCTGCATCATCTCTATTTGTGATGTAGAAATTCTGTAAGACCTGTTGTTCTCTAGTATCACTCAGTTGCTGGCCAGATGATTTCTCCAATCTATAAAACAAAACTTCATTATGGCATTTCTTTCCCTCTATGACTTCCTCAAATGTTAATTCATTCTTATCAACATAATCGACAATCTCTGCAAAGGCCTTGTTTAGCCTAATGTTTGATTCATATTTATTAGAAAATAAATTGCTTGAGTGCAGCTTTCTCTCCATCACATTGTCTAAGATCTGAATTGAATCGTTTGTTATCGGGTCATCAAGACAGTTTATCTCTTCTGCCATAAGGTCAGAAAAGTCTATAACTTTAAACACTTGATTACTAGAGAGAGACTCATCTCTATAAGTTTTAAACGAATTGCTAGAAGAGTCATCTTCAGGAGATAGTATTAGGTTATAATATTTTTTCCTGAACTTACTCTGTTCTTCACTAAAATCAACCAAGCCTTGCTTCAGGACAACATCTTTTACATCTGACATTGTTTTAAAAAGCAATTCATGCTTATTTAGTATTTTTCCTATAGGTCCCAAGCCTTCAAGGGGTACCTGTATTTTATTGTAAAACGGACAGTTCTTTGCGATCTGATCAAAATCATCATCCACATATGTTGAGTCTATAAGGATAGAAGAATTCTTATTAAACGAAATTTCAGAAGGTTTCTCAACAAGTTTGTGGTCTCTTAATAGCTTCAGTGCGGTTATCTTTTTTGCAATCATAAGAGGGTTGAATTCTATACCTTCTTTTAGAGAAGTAAAGTCTCTAAAAGAAGGCTTATGTTCTGCTATTTTTCTGTATTTTATCTTTTTATTTTTTGTCTTTCTTTTGTTTATGATGCCACGCTTATACATGTTTTTGTTGGCAAAGTTTTTCTGCCTGTTTCTAAAAATAGAGCCGCCGCCATAAGCCCTGTCGTATGTCGCAGTTTTGGATAGGCGGCCCTCTGTGTTCTCTTTTTGTAGAGGTTCGTAGTTTTTTTTGTAATCAATAAGAAATAGAAATAAGTTTGGCAATTCCCACTCGTTAGCAACAGAGCCATCTTCAAAATAATCAGCATCGTAAAAATTAAATTCAAGTTTTCCGCTGTATACGGTTTTAAACACTGTGCCAAACAAGAATTGACTTTCTATTGAAGTCCTGGGAGCCTCAAAAGAAAAATTTTCATAATGAAAAGTCTTGTCTATATCGAAGATAGGCTGATAATTCTCATCTTTAAAACTACCTCCTAGAACTATATTTTTCCACAACTTATTATTATCAATCAACTGATTGCCAATTAGCAAAATATCAATTGTAGTTTTTTTAAACAAGTCTTCAAACTTCTGTGTTTGATTGTCCTTATTCTTTAGTAATATTGTTTTTATATTTTCTTTATCTAATTCAATGGACTGAAGATTGTTAAATGGTATTGTAATTGTTGAAAACTTATCATTTAAAACTAAATTAGTTTTTGCTTCTGTAAAATGTCGGTTAGAGTCAGCAGCAAAAGAGCTTATTGTCGGAGTCGAGTCTAGTGTAGATATCAGAACATCTCCGTCATCTATTTCTTCTGAGTCTCTTGTATTTATGATCTTAATTGCTTTAGACACCTGTGCTCCTCTTTCTATTCAACCCTCTTAAGTCGGTACTGGATGCTTTTCTTATCTTTAATTTTTTATAATCTTCTGGGGATACATTGACATCTTTTTTAAACATTTGGATATAGTCGGAGGTATTATCATCTAAAGAGATATCTCTAGAGAGGGAGTTAATTTTGTTGGTGACTTCTTCCATAATTTGCTCTGTGGTTGAGTTTTTAAAAGGATTTATATTTGATATAGCAGACAGATCAAATATATTATCATCTACACTTTGCGTAGTTCTCTCATCGGATGGTTTTCTCAGCGTGCTTAAGTCCTGAGTTATAGAATTATTTAAGATAAAAAATGAGTTATAGCTTTTGTTTCTAAGTAGGGAGCTTTCGACTCCTGAATCTCCTATTCTTCCGAACAAGACTCTGTTGGAGGAAATAGAATCTATTTCTACCTCCGACAATCTCGTGAAGACTGGAGATGACATGTCAACCTTCTCTTCTATCTTTCTGAACCTATCGATACTTGTAAGGATGTTACTAACAGAAGTACGATTTCCTGGTGCCCTGTCGGCCCTGCCTCCTATCAAACCTCGAATGTCATCATCATTGAGTTGGTCTCCGGTTGAATAACTCATAATTTATTCTCATTGGTTCTATTGTTTTGTATCAAAACAGATATCTTATTTTTATCTAATGAGTTTAGAGTTTTCACCTCTCTTTCACTCACTTCACGACTTAGTTTAAAACCGTCTTGATTTTTAAGAGTATCTACAGTGCTGACCTCTCCAATATTTAAATCTGCACTGCTAAGCCTCTCTGTAGGCTCTACAAAATCAAAAGATATTCCAAAAGAGGAGAGGCGGTCATTTATTAAATCTTCTAAATCATCTTTTTTTGAATAGCTGACTCCAAGCTGGTTAGCCAGTCTCATCGAATCGCTTATTTCGGAAGAAGATTTTATTGCCTTGCCGGCTTTCATCACATAAGAGATGTTGGCAGACCTTTTAAACATGTTCTTATTAAGTGTTTTTGGCATACTATAATTACCTCCTCAAAAAAATATTAACCAATAAACTCGTTCATACCTAAACCGATAGAATCAGGAATGTCGGGGAACCCAGGCCACGGATAAAACCCTGAACGATACAGCCTAACAAACAAGTTATCTTGCAGATTCCCATTTATTAAAATCTGAGTTGTTGGAATGAATCCCTCCCCAAAGTCCACTTCTGAGAACACTGTTGCAAATGCTACTAGATAATCTTGTCTAAATATTTCGACACCGAGTCCGCCGTTGTATTTGTTTACTTGGTCAGAGTTGTTGGCATTCAAGGCATCTCTGTCGTTAACACTTGAACGGTTGTTTTTAAACACATATTCGTTTAAATAGTCTCTCACATTTCCGGTGTTAAAATCGTTATGAGCACACTTGTGTGAAATCTTTGTATTACCTGAATAGAAAGCTATATGGTGCTGGCTACTACCCCATCCAGAACTTCTTATGAACTTGTCATTTCCGCTGTTTCTATTTTCAAATAGTCGATGGGCGCTAAACTCACTAAGATAGTATCGCATGTATTCAGGCTCTTCAGTAGTGCTGACATCATAGGCACCCTTAATTGTTCCTTGGGTTGATATTTCAATCCTTCCCGTAGGGCACTTCAGTACACCATGGATATCTTCTGCGGTAAGCATGTTGTATGTCATCCTTTGTATAGAACGATAGGAATCATTTGTATTGGGAAATTCAAGTCTTTGCCTATTAAAGTCAGAAAAATTAATAGAGTAAATATCAGTTGTGCCCGGCTTGAGTTCAATGTTATTGTTCTCAATAGCCTCAAATCTACCCTTAATTTTCATTGAATTATTGCGCCAATTAAACTCCTGGTCGATGACTGTAGTGTTTCTATAGGGAGCAATAAGATTAAGCTTCATTCTGCCTCTTGAATCCATATTCCCACTCCCAGGCAAATTGTTACTCAAAAAATCTCTTTTATTAATGACCCACCAAGCAAGCCTTCCGAGAGCCGCTCCAGGTTCACTGTTGTTGTAGGCAGTACTGTTGTTTAACGATCTATAATACGAGTTAATTGCTGGCTTTAAAAGCATAACAAACTGGCCCAGTAACACATCAAGTGTTGGGGGCACAAATACTGTATCTATATTTTCTACTGGATCGGCAACAACCTGATGCACACCATCAAATTGAGAAAGCTTTGCTACATGCAGCTTGTCAGGTGATGTGTATACTCCTGGGTACTCTCTGGCACTCGTCGTGTGTAGTACAGAATTATATTCCGCTAAACGAGAATCAAAAAACATAGCGTTTATTGAAATGAGTTTGGCTTTGATGGTGTCGGCCATAATCCTTGATGAATCAAGAACCAAGCCAATGGTTTGTAGAGATGAAGACTTTGGATCTAATTTTCTTTTAATCTGTTTAGCATTAAATAATAGTTGGTTTTGTTCGACCTCTTGTCTATTGAATAGGGTGGCGTGCATTGCAAGGGCGCTTGAGATAGTATTCCACGGAGCCGTAGATAATTCAGGATACTTTCTATACTGCTGATCAATGAAGAAATCATTAAACTTCGAAGCTATATCGTTAAAGGAACACTTCTCGCTTGCCTCTCTTTCATATTCTTCCAACTGCTCTATAACTTTTACTAAGTTTTTATAAAGCGATACTATAGGTTTGGATATAGAATCTGTTGTACCGTGAACAAATTTATATCCTAAGAACAATTCTGATAACCCTTCCGTGTCTGCAAATTGTTCTACAGCCTCTTGGTTCTCTTGTGCATCGTCTTGAGAAATCGTTGTGAAGCCACCCTCCAACTCCATGCTGCTGACCCTGCTTACACTCACAATGGACTCAGAAGGATCTCCAGTCGAAGCATTTACCGATTGGTCATTTAGACAAAATAAAATTATCTCATCTCCAGAGTCATCAAAGTGTGCAAGTGCGGTTGCAAAGCCATTTGTGGAGACCTGTATTATTCTTGTCGGGACTTCTTCTATTTCTCTTGTTGCGGTTGTTGTCGTGGTGTCTGAATCAACCTCCCCTTCTTCAGTATTATCCACAGTCTCAGTCACTTCGACTGTGCCTTCAGTGATAGAGGTTGTTGTAGTTACTAAATCAAAAATCTCTCTGTTGCCTACAAAGTTGCCAAAAAATTCAGTATTTTGGTTTTTTGAATCAGTATCACCTAAATCAAACTTAAAGCGCCCAATAAGCGTTCTTTTGTCTTGATTTGACAAGCCAAAAACGGATATATTCTCGGCACCCTTTCGATCTCCTCTAAAAACATCTACACTGTTGATTGAAAAAAACGATTCAATGTTTGGAATATACTTGATTAAATTTGGAAATCTTAAAAGATAGTTTGAGTAACGCTTAGCAAGGTTTGTCTTATTCACCATAAAGTAGAGTTCTACCGAGCCATCATCATCGGACGTATGGAAAACATCACTATATGTATTTATATCTCTTATTTGAATCTGCCTTCCTAATAAGACTGTATTATCAAGGCCAACATTTATACCTTCTAGAAAGTTTAATGTTTGTCTTTGTATTCTGATATCTCCTATTTGTCTGGTCTGTAAAAGAGGTAGTTGTGATAACTGTTGATTAACACCTTCAACGAATCCAAGAGCAGAGCTTACTATACTCAACTCAGAGAATTTGCCGGCGTACTCTTCTACCATATCATCAAGTTTCTGTTTTAGCTTGATTACACAATCCCCATCAGGCTTGGTGATAAAGAATGCTTGCTTAAGCTCTATAAACAGGTTTCTCATTCTTTTTCTTTCAAATGGTTCTTGTTCTTTTTCTTTATTTAAGATGAACTCATAATATTTTGTCAATACTTCTCTAGAAGAGAAGGTTTGAGAGCCGAATATACGCTCATTTGTGTCTTTGATGACATCAGTTTGCCAGTAAGAGCCTGCAGATTCATCGTAATATGCAAGCTTTAGGTCGTTAATTTGCTGACTTTCTACTAAAGAAACAAAGTTAACTCCAGAAAAGAAAGAGTTTAAGTAATTTTTTTCTTTCAAAGACAGGGAATCAAAAGCGGCTAACTCGCCTTCATCAGGAGACATATAGACTATTAAGTAAACATTGTCATCAAATAGCTGTCCTTCTTCTGAATAGACCATTGGTATCTGCATTTCGATAGCCTGGAGTGGTAATTCATAAATATCAGAATCGGAATCTTCAAAACGAAGTGATTTGCTTAATGATTCTCTATCTTGTTCGTGATCAAAACTAAGCAGGTCAACAAGTTTAACGCTTGTTTTTTCGTACCTTTCGTTTATATTCTGTCTTAGCCAACTATTAGAAAGTTTAAAAAACTCGGAAGATTCAAGAGCCTCAAACTGAGCACTTTTAACAAGTAAAAAGTTTATATAAAGGTTCTGTAGTAGGTAGTTGTTATCTAACAGGGCAAAGGTTTCATCAGATAGAGCGATATCATTTATGTGAGAATCAACAATTATACTTATTGTTGAATTACTGCTTGGATCTGTCTCATCGATATTCTCATAAACAGACACTCTATCTATAAAGGGTTTTGGACTTCTCGCATTGAAGGTTGATTCTATATCAACTTTGTTTATTAAAGTTAGCAATTTTCAGGCTCCTGCTTGACACTACCATAAATATTATATTTTGTGTTCACTTCATTAAATCTTGAACAGTCAATTTTCTTGTTTAATGTAATATTTTTATTATTCAAGTTTAGACTTTGTAGGCTTTTACATAAAACAGAATCAGGCACCTGTTCATCAACTTCAATTTCAAAGAAAAACTCAGCAAAACTTTCATTTATAGAGACTCTGTTGCTCTCTCCAACTGGTTTAAACTTCAATGGCAGCAGGGTCTCTATTCCATCGCTGTCGTCAATCGAAAAAATTTCTAACATAAAGTTGTTCCCACCTGAGTCTATAGAGTCCTCAGATATTTCTAAGATAAACTCTTCCTCTTCAACAAAAACACCTTCACCGAATTTAAAACCTTCCAATAAGAAATCTTTGTCAATCTCAAAAGGATCATTAACGATTTGATCTTTTTTTCTAGACAATTCTGACACAGAGAGGGGCCTAATACTATGCTCGGGGTTTGCGACTATTTGTGGTATAATGTTTGTTGTAAAACTACCAGTGTAGGAAACCTTCGAAGATAACAAATTGTCAGTTAAACACTGAAAAGAAATGTCTGGAGACTTCAATACCTGCGTGTCAATTGTGCCAAGCATAGATTGAAAAAGATTGTTTTCTCTAATAACTGCTGGAGGGCTTACAAATGGTCTTTTGTGGAAGATCTTCTCTTCTTTTACGGATTTGTGATACTTTTTGTACTCTGTTTCTACACCATAATAGTATGGCTGGGGCTTTAAGTAAGGAGTATTATCAGTAATTCTAGGCTCAATCTTGTTTTGTTCCTCTGAACCATTCGCATAGCCTATGTCGTACAGAACCCCATCATCATAGAATGCATAAAATTCTGGTTCAAACTCTCCTATGGAGAGTTTATGCTTTCCGTAGCCTGTAAGTGTTATTTCTAATACTTCTTCTTTTGAATCAAATAGTGACATGGTATATTAGCTCTTAAATTTTACTTTTGCATTTATCTTGATCTTCTCTGCAAGGGAGAAATAGTCATACGGCCAGTTAAATCCTATCAGTTCATTTGGAGAGAAGGTGAGGTTGTCAGATTTAATTTTAAATCTTTGGAAAGAGTTAGACACTGATTTAAAATCAACTAATTCGTCTCTGACTCTATCCAACTCCATAGACCTTTCTTTGTCTCTTGAGTAAGAGAATACTCCCCTCTGCTTCACTTTAAAGACATGCCATCTGACTGTTCCGCTCTTAATGGCATTCATGAGCGCACGATCAGAAATCTCCAGCTTATCGCTAAGATGTATTTTACTACTATTAATCATCTGAGATAACTTGGACACAGAGTCTGGTGTGTATACAATTCTACCATCTAATCCTTCTTCAAAATCTCTAGGTAATAGGTTTTGCCAGATGTATGACAAATCATTCTTACTTAGTGTCGCAGAAAGTTCAAAGAAGAAAAACTTGTTTAGCCTTGTTTTTGTTGAACCTCCTAAGATAGGAAGCCCTCCAGGCTCAAGCTCGCTGGTTGGTGCTCTAAGTGGAGCGTTTAATGGATCAAACTCTTTAGGCATAACAAACCTTCTTAAAAAGGAAATGGTTTTTAATATATTGTCGTTATATTCTCTATCATTGTCAAACTTCTTAAGGCTTTCTTTGATTTTATTTTGTCTGTAGTTGAAGAATAGTGGTGAAGTATTGTTTGAAATAAACGGAATAGCAACAATACCCTCAAATACTTTTTTGCTGTTTTTTATTTTTCCTAGCTGTTTTGCTTTGGTATCAAACTGTAGAGCATCAACCAAGGATCTAACATTGGTAATGTTGGCAGATGAAGAGTTATTATTATTGTACTCACTATTTTGATTTTTAAACTTGTAGTGATTGTTAAGCCAAACGTCAGGAATATCGTCAATCGAGATTGTTATACCCTCATCTGGTTTTGGAATAAGGCCGAACTGATGCCACATACCTCTAGGAATAGTTTCGGTTCCATATGAAGAAGTTTTTATTGAATTGCTTGATGACAAGTGGTTAAAGTTTAACATCGGTGTTAAGAATTTAGGTCTAATTATCCATTGCTGAGACGTAATATTATCACCTATACTCTTTCTTAATCCATCGAGGACGAAACTGGCAGATAATTGCATAGCGTTTCCATTGATTCTTTTTGCAGAATAGGGTTCAGATCTACCATTTCTGGTAGCTCCTGCATGTAATAATTCTCCATGTTCAGGGTTCGCACCTACAGATACTGAAGTCCCTGGATCTACCCTACTATAAACAAACTTTGCTGCTTGCTGCATTTGTTCAATGGTTAATGAGTAAAAACCAGTGGTCGATGTTGGAGTTTGTAAAATAATATCAACCCAGGCCTCACCATTGTAATAAGGAGGGGTGTAAGCCCAGTTAAAGCCGTTGATAGAGTCAGATACAGATTTTGTCAAGTAAGACTTATTGTTCATGTCCTGTACTCTTCCTGACATTGGTGGACCAAAAGCAGTTGGTCTGGAATACATCGTGAAAGTTTCTCTATAATCTGATGAAAATTTTGGATCTTGAGGGATAGAATAGACGCCGCTATTGTGAGGATTTATAGCCCCATTGACTACAAAGTTGTTCTTTTCGTAGAAAGCATCATTTGAATAATCCTTAGTACCAGTCATACTTCTTTTCAATACAACTCTGGCCATATATGTCTTGCCAGACTCTAAAGTAATTAGCTGAGTGTCTGTTAGATTAAATCTCTTAGACCTTATTTCTTGGGACTCAAATGGTTCCAAGAAAAACTCCTCAACCGCTCCAAAAAAGTTCTCAGCAGCTAATGAGTATTTTGGATTAGTTGCGGAGTCTATAGAAGAAGTCAACACAACTGAGGACGAGGGATGAATTTCATTATCAGAGATTGATATGTCTTTAATATATCTTTCAGGGCTCAGTATTGCCTCGAAAGGAATTCTAGAAGAAAATGAACCACCACCGAAAAATGATGTGCCTTCAATCTTACCTAGATGATAGTCAGTATCATTACCAGAACCAGAAATCAATCTTTGTGTAGAATATGTATTAGGCCCCAGAACAACCGGATAGTCAACAGCCATGCCGGATTTAATAGTATTGAAGAGAATACCGGGAGCAAATAAAGTTTGATATATCGGTCTAGGAACTTTGCCCAAAGAGGATGTACCAAAAATAGTAGAGTTGGCCAACTGGTTGCTTCTAATTCTAGAACCATACGAGTCATTAAACAGGCTGACCATCTTATTAGCCCTATCTGCTGGATAAAATCCATCGTAAGGCAAGAACTTCATGACCCCAGAACATTCTAGTATTATTGATTCTGGCTCAAAAGATGAATTTTCAGTGTTTGCAAGCACTTCTTTTATTTTCAACAAAGCACTTGAGTTTACGAACTTTCTATAAAATTCGTTTTCAAAAGAGTTGTTGGGTAGCTTAATTGAGGATGTTTGATTAACTATTTCTAGAAAATATGCTTGTGATTCTCCTAAATCACCATTGCCCTCAACAATGCTAGAAATTCTATATTCTGGAACTATCGAGTACTCTCTTCCTTTCGCCTTAAGAAAGTGATCATTGTAATCAGAATAACTTCCATACCACGGAGAGGATGTTCTTGGTACCAGTGTTCTTCTGGATGTATTTTCACGAACAAGTGTGGCTTGCTCAGGTGCCTGCCACTCAGCATCACCTGCAAACATTTCAAGCTTTCCGTACTCATTATAAGAAGAGTCGGTAAGCCCTGGGCTTGTTTTTGTTCCTGATGCTGTCAAGGGCATACCTGTGAGTGAGACTATAGAATCTTTTGATGCAACATCGTGCTTACGACTATATAATCCTGTGTGTTCACTTATTTTTTGCGCAGGGGTGCTCAGCCCAAAACCTGCCTGCCCCATATGATGTTGTGAGTAATTGTTTTGTAATTCTCCTGCCCCTCTTATTGGGTTGGAGCCATACTTTCCAAAAGATATCGATCCAGTTACAGTGGTTCTGGTTTCAAAATTAACCGCTGCATCCAAAGGCCAAATAGACTCTCCAAAACCAAGATCGGACCTACCTCGGCCAAAACCTCTTGAGTTGGTATGTGCGAATCCATCTCCATGACTAGTAACTCTACTCCTATCTTCTCTAGAGTTTCTCCAGAAAAAGTTAAAATATGAATCTCTTTGGATGACGTTTTCAGTAAATTTGTTTTCCCGAGAAGGAAAGATTTGCTCAGAGAAAATCATAACAGAGTCTTCGTTAAAAAAGTTGTTAGCGAGAATAAAGCCCAGCCCACGATAAGCTCCGACCGGAGGACTGTCTTCAATGATTTCGCCATTGAGCCTTCTGTACTTGTTTCTCAAAGTCAATGAATCAAATGTATCAGTTTCAGAACAGTAAGAAACCTTAGCAGAACCTATGTTGCCTGCTTGTGCCCCTTGCTTGTGGAACACTATAGGTATATGAGAAGAAATAACAGACTCAGTTACGAATGCAGGGCTACCATCAGATACTTCATAACTTAATAGATTGTTCTTTCTCAAGTTGTTGATTATAGGATTTACACCCAGAGAGTTCCTGAACACAAATGTTGGTGCTTGGTATGGGCCATTGTAGTTGTTTAACAATGCATTGAGATGCTTGGCACTGCTAGCAAGTGTCCTTGTAGTCACAAGGTCGCTAGCCCCTGCAATAGATACTTGATTGTTCTCAATAGAATATTCGTTATTCTGTGATGAGAAGAATGTGGTGATATTGTCGGAACCAATTTTAACCAAGTCATAAGGATTCACTCCGTTTTTATCTGTTCCATACTCCCAAGTATTGTAGGGCTGATGACCAACATTTAGTGTCCCAGAGCAATTACCGATATATGAAGCAGTGATCCAGCTATATTGATTTTCTGTTCTGGGGATGGAGTGCATAACATAGTAATTGTCGAATTTGTCTTCGCAAGAATCCGTAATTGTCTCTACATTAACAAAGGTGCCTGGGCACCCTGCTAACACATTATCAGTAGACAACACCATAGTGTTGGCACTACCGGAAGTTGAGATAGGAGTAATATTGAAGTTCGTCCCGCCAGAGCCAGTAAAATTAATTATTGAATTAGTCCCACCAAGGAAGAAGCCTTTATTTGAGCTATCAACTGCATCCTGTGCTGTATCGCCCATCCTGTACCATGCTTTTAAAGAGCCACTCTTGGCAGTGTATAGGGTTGAATTCGTTATATCGCAAGGCACACCACCATTGTATACAGTATCAATGTCAACCTGTGTAAGAGGGGTCGACCAAATACTAATTTCATCCATAGAGCCTGAGAAACACTCAGTCGCACTCTCATTGGACTTTCCTCCAATGATTATCATAGATCTAAGTTGATCAATAGCAGGAGCACTAGAAGCACCATCAAACAATCTAAAGTAAGGAGCACCTGCATATTTCAAGTCACCGTGCTTTCTATAATGTGGTTGAGTTGTCCCTGTTTTGGTATGAGTTATTTTTGCCCCATCTACATAAATATTGACAGCCAGGGTAGTGTTCAAAGAACCATTAGAGCCAGAAATTGTTACAACTAAGTGATGGAAACCAGAATCACCAGAAAGTGGTTGAGAATTTGTGACAAAATCAACCAAACTGGTGGAAGTAAAGTTAGATGTTGTATTGATTTCTACTCCAACCTTGCCTCTATCTCCCGGATTAGAAGGCTTAAAGATCCTAACAATTGGATCATTTACTTGACAACCGTGAGAATAATAATTTCTTTGTGAACCATCATCGAGTATGGATGGTGTGCGGACCCACATAGACAATGTAAATCCGTTTGTATAAAATTCATCAATTGATGAAGATCTTGCTGTCGCACCAACATCGTTACCTACACTGCTTATTGGACCAACAAACAATACAGAATCTTTTGAATGATCAAATTTTAGTGCTTTAGTATTTGTTAACTGAGCACTACCAGGAACCAGAACCGATGCCACGTTGGTGGTCTGGTTCACTCTGGTGATGGAGTTTCTGTGTACTTTATGATAGCCAGGAGATTCAGTTCTTAAACCAGTTGGATTAAGAACAATCTTAGAATCTCTACCAAACCTGCCGGTATGTCTAACTAGGTGTGCCTTCATGGAAAGATTATTTCCATGGATATCTATTGCACCCTGAATCAAACCGCCAGACGCACTAACTTCATGCCCAAAGCCTCTAACAACAATATTTCTAAAGTTGGTCTCGTTATATGAGGAGAACTCTCTAGAGTCATAATTTAAGAAAGCATCTGTCATAGTCAAAGAGCCGCCTGGGGCTGAAAACCTATTTACTATAACGCTTCTGTTTGGAGTGGTGCTAGAAAAGACCTGTAGATCGTTGTTGTAGTCAAAATGATTTGCTCTCTTGTGTTCTCTGTCGAGCAATGATTTTACTTGAGTTGTCTTAGGTAAGGTGGTGGATAACCTATTGGGAAGTTGTGTTGGTGACTTAGCGAACAATCTATTATTACTTGTTCTACCGAAAGTATGTACAACCTCCCAGTTATCGCTGTAGTTTCCTAATATAGTAGAGCCAGTTCTATGTTGTATGTTGGATATATTGACTGGTCTTTTTGCTGTACCATCTCTGTAGAAAGCAGCTTTGTGGGCAGCAGTCAAAGGATAGGGGCTAGCCCCTACAGCATTAGCCTCTGGGTATGGGTAATCGGGCCCAACCATGCCAATAGAGGTCATTGGGGAAACGCAGCGACCTAGAAGTATTTTCCATGCTTCTGGTCTGGTTTTCCAAGTATCGCTACCTTTATTAAGGGCAATGTGTCTGGACTGGTGCCCTCCAACTGCATATTCGGTGAATGGACCCTGTAAGGGCTTTTCCATATCTGGCCCATACACATCGTTGTGTATATTTACTATTTCTATATTAGAATTCAGTAATCTATCTTGCACTTCCGCTTGATATCCTGAACTAACTGAGGAACTTATTAAATTGAACGGAAAAGAGAAGCTGTTTTTGGTGGACTCATAATCATGTCCTGTTTTATAATCTCTACCTTGAAAGACTTTTGCGTATCTTTTAACTTTAGTGTTCGGAGGCAGCGGCTCTAAAGAGTCTTTATGTGTAACCATATCCTCGCCAAATGCAACCAATACATTTTGCGGAACAAAGATACCCCCTTCCTTGTTAACCGGCCCTGCAGGTCTAAGAGAAGAATAGGTGAAATCTATTCTTTTTGGTTCATTAAAGTTGGTGCCGCCTTTATAAGAATGCACCTGTTTCATTCTAAGTTTGACTGGTCTTGTTAGTCTTCTTGTCGCAAACGTAGATCCACTTACTTGTGTTACCTTGACTCTATTGATAGTGTTTCTATCAATATCGATAGAAGAGACTCCCGAAGTACTACTAAGGTGTTCTCTTTCTGCTCTCAAATACCACCACAATCCATTGTCCATTTGATTATTTGATATCGGTGCATGACCAACCTTCCAGTTATAATCTCTTTCATGTGGACCGAACACACTTCCTTCAAAAGATATATTGACTTCTTTTATGTTTTGGTATTTGTGTCTAAACTTGCTCCTCTTGAGTGCGTGATTCTCAATTACATTATTGATTCTGGCTGAAGATATTATGCTTAGTGGCACCATTTGCTTTATGATGATTTCAATCGCATCATCAAACCATTTAAAATAGTCAAAGTATTTTTGAACATCAACTTCGGTGTTGACAGATCTAAAGTATTTTGTTGCTAGATTGGACAAATCCTTGTAAGAGTGGCGGTACCTCTGTACAGGCGCACCAACCATCTCATTCAAATCAGCAAAAACACCAAAATAGTCTAACATATCTCTAGATACAGTTTCGTATGGACTCTTCTCAAAAGTTAAAAGATAATCAGATGGTGTTGAATTTTTATCGAAAAACTTATCATCTTCTGTTACAAACCGTATATCATCAGCAATATTATTAGAATAATCTGCCTGCTTGAACGTTGAGTTCAACACCTTTTCATTTATAACAAAAGAAGTAGCAGACGCCGGGAAGCCAAAGCCATACCCAGTGTGTTGATATCCATAGTTGGTCCCAAACCAATCATTGATTTGCCTATTGCCTACGGAGCCCGAAGAGGCATCTGCAACAATAAAATTGCCTGATGCATCTGAGGCTGTCACGGAATCAAAATCCCAGCTTATCGCGAGTGTGGAGCTTTTGTCTATCTTGCCGTTAAGGCCCTCAGAGTCAAAGTCTAGTCTCAACTTGGTAGCGTTTGTTATACTTCTATTGTTAACATCCTTAGCATGATTGTCAATATCTGTATTTGAAAGACCAATATTCCAAAAGTTAACCATATTGGCTTTCATTTGGGTTTCAAAAAGAACTGATCCAGATAAGTTTTGTCTATTTGCGCCAACGTATACTTGTTTTTGATTTTTAAGTATATTCTGTCCAACAGTTTTTGAAACACTACTTGTTAAGAAAAAGCTTTGTATTTTTTGATCTGCCGAGACGTTCTGTCCTTGGAACACAACGGTGTAGGTATAATTATCGCTTCCAGAAATAACTGAATTATTAAGCGGATAGTTTGATGGATAAAGAGATACTGAGACATGCCAGTCGTTATCACTATACACATCGCTAAACATTTGCGTTGTAAGTGTTGGAAGATTGTTTGGACTAACAGAAGAAGTTAGTATGAATTTAGCATTTTTTGAATTGAAGTCTTCTTTTTCAATAAAAACTTGAAAATTTACTTGATCTGTTGTTGGAGTATCTTTCTGATAAGCTCCGAAGATTGACTTTTTCTTGGTTAAATCTGATTCCGTAAGGGAGTTGAATTCTAGTCTTGGATCTGGGAAATTAAAAGACCCTTCTAAGGTGAACCCGTAGTTGGGTTCTTTATTGTTGTCAGCACTTGAAGAGAGGAACCCTAAAGAGTTAGAATTGGATGCGTCAAGGGCTTGATATATTGTTGCGCCTTTTGTAAGTTTTTTTGAAAAATCAATAAACTTGATGTTGTCAACAGATGAGATAGAGCGATTCGCACCATCAATATCAGAAAATCTGGAGTATAGAACGGGATTGATTAAATTATCAGGCAGCCCAAGAGCATTAAACAGGTAACGAAAAGACTTTAAAGTTCCTTTAGATTTGTAAATTACATCCAGGTTGTTGTAAAGGTTTCTATAGATTTTGTTTTTAATGTCAACTAGGTTTTCATCAAACAATATATCTGGATCTCTTTCAGAGAAATAGTTCAATATTGTGCTATCTAGAAAAAGCTCTGGCGTTGCTAAGCCCTTACTTTCTAGCAACATTTTGTTTGTCTTGTATGGCTTCTCTAGATCTTCATCATATTCTTTTTTCTGTAGCTTGGGCAAGTCTTGTATTTTTAAAAACAAGTTATCAAAGTATTGCCCAGCTATGTGCAGCAGGTAGTTTAGATGCGGGTTGTCATCTTGTTCATCAAGCATCCATTGAGGGAAGTAATTCCTCATGTAGCTTGCGTTCTGGCTGTCGTAATAAGAGCCTGATTTCTGGTAACTAGATTTTAAAGATGTGTAAGAGGGATGTGATGAGTTGACTACAGGATCTTTAGATTCTTTCTGGACCTTGCTTGAAAGCACAAAAGCAGAATCGGTCGTCCTAGAATTCGAGGAATAACCAGTCCAAGACCCGTTTGTTATTCTGCCAGAGTAATCAAGAACCACAGAGTCTATCGTATCGTTTGTGGTGATACCTTCATTGAATTTATAATAGAATCCCAAATCAGTATTGGCAAAATCAGTATTTGCGCCGCCTGGGACCGGCTGGGATGAGTAATTTAGCACTTTCGCGCTGCTTCTCTTTGTTGTCCAGAACCTAAAGTCATCCATAGAAGCCGAGAGCTTTCCTGCGCCGGCAGGTGCAGTACTTCCAGACGGAGAAGAGATTAATGAGCCAATTCTCGCTTTATTCGCAGTTCCTATCTCACCAATATTTAAACTAGAAACAGTACTTGTTTCAAGAATCTTGCCATCTCTATAAAGATCAATCGTGAAATTTGTTCCATTATTGTATGTTCTAAATGTATAAAAAGAAAAAGAAGAGAATGAAGAAGTGGTAAGAGTCGAACCTAGAGGCCTTTCATAGAAACCAGTAGTTCCAGATTGTACTGTCAGGAGAAACGGACTGTTACCAGAAGTTCCAGTAACAGACAGAGTAAATCTTCCATAAGCTGCTGACGAGGAGACTTGGGAGTTGCTAAGATCAAAAATTACTTCTTTCTTGGTTTTGGTGTTATCAAACGCTGGCTTTTTAAACCAAAACTCTATTGTTGAGCCATTTGTGAAGTTGGTTTGCAGGCTGGATTTTCTATCACCAGGAACTATATCAGTTCCAACCCCTTCTCTTTTTGCTATTTGAGACTTTGTCTCGTATCTGGTGGCTCTATTTTTTAGTTCAAATAACTGTCTGTTTGTAGAGCTTACCGTGGACGACACATTCGGGCCGCCCTTTAAGTCTATGTATTCCTTGCTGGTTGGGTTTCCATATCCATCGACAAGGGAGCCAGCGAGAGTACCCCAGCCACCAGCAGAAAATACTGCGTAGCCGTTAAACTTAGGGTAGATATTATCAAAAACAAATCTTTCAGGATGGTTTAGATTCTTTTTGAATTCGTTTTTTTCAAAATCAGAACCATCATATGGGTACTCAGAATTAACATATTCAAACGCTGTTTTGTAGTACAACTCTGCTGAGCCAAATTTAGCGAAGTTATCAGGTAAGGTATAATCTACATGAGGGACTAATTCTTGAAATAGTTCATTTTTCTTGTCAACATTTTTATATGATTCAGCAAACACAAAGTCTTTGCCTGAGCTTCCTGAGTTCTGTGTTAAAACTTTTTGTTGATTAAAGAGATCTCTAACGCTCATGTCTGCTCACTTGATAATTTAAACTTAAAGGACGATGGGTGTTCATCCCACGCTTCATTGAAAGAATCATAAATTGCAAAATGTAACCTATATTCATAGTTGGTCTCTAAGTTATCACAGTCAAGTGTGAAATAACTTCCTGTACTGTCATACGAAAGTTCCGTGAATCTAGTACTTCCAGTTCCATATGGGATAACATCAAGATTATCATAATTTCTAACTATTTTGTAAACTACATCTTCCACAATAATTGTATTATTATTTGACGTGGCCACTGTGTAAATAGTTGGATTTTTAACTTTGTTTGAAATATTGACCCTGACTAATGCCTTTTCATCTGGATCATAGGTGTGTCTTAAATTGGGTAATGTTATAATCTTTTGATCTGAGACAACTCCAGTAGAAGCTCCAAAAGTTTTTGTACTTATGCTTCCTGTAAAATACTGAGTACTCCCTGAATACCAAACATCTCTAAGTGTAGTGTATGCCCCTGCAATCGAAACCGAACAAGAGTAAATACCTGTAGATACATAGCCTCCCGTGGCTGGTGTTGTAATGGCTTGTGTCAACCTACTCCCACCAAGAGTTTGATAAAGGTCAACATAAATGTTTCCTGTACCGATTGCTGGGATATTTGCTAATCTGCCTCTAACGAAGTTGTAGAGAAAGAGCGTGTTTTTATTATCGCTAGCGGGTGCTAATGCAGACGATAAATAGAAATTAGATCTATCATCTTTTTTAGAATTATTCCACCTTGCTTCTATAACAGGCCTTTTGAAGAAATTTTCACTTTTTCTACCAAAAAACCTCTTTGTTGCGTATGATACGGTGGCACCACTCGGGTTAGCAGAACTACTACCTTCAAACGAGGAGGAAAGAAATACTCCTACACCATATCTGTTATATGTATTGTTGACCCAATCCTCAACTAAAGATGAGACATCAATTTCTAGATTCTCTGTCCCCTCTACGAATGTCTGTGTGAAGTTACTGGCTGTTAGGTAGTCGCCTCCCGCAGTAGCCCAAGCAGCAGACTTAGATGCCCTGACCCAGTTGGAGCCTTGATTATTAAAGGTCAAGTCTTGTCTTGTCTCTAGATCGACACCAATACCCTCTTCCCAAGATGCTGAAATCGGACGCACTACCAAATTAAAATTACTTGGTAGTGTGAAGATGCTTTCCGCATTGTACATTTTTAAAATAAATTCCACACTACCGGATGCAGGGATAGTCCCTGATGCCCTATCAGATACAATAGTGGAGACAGGAAAGTCAAGTAGAGCCCTAGAAAGTTCTACGCTTGATGTCGTGTTTCTACCATAAATCGAGAACACCTCTAAAACATCAGCCCTACCAGAATTTGAACCTGTTGCTCTTACGGAAGAGACTCCATCGTCAAAAAATGCATTTGTTATTGTATTGTTCGCTTTCGCTGTATATCTTTTTATGGGCATTATTGTATTACACCTTTTATATCTTGATCCAGAAACTTAATTTCAAAAATAGTATCTTGCGGAGTCATTATCGTTCTACCATCTCTACTAAGGATCGAGTTTAGCGAAATGAATGAATTCGAGTATGCTTCTCCCTGTTTGACAACAAATTCTGCATTTGTGACATCTATAACACCCGGCAAAGGATTTAAAATTTTATACAAATCGGTAATATACAACATCTCTCCGATCAAAAGAGCTTCAGAATAGGCTAGTGCTAATTCATTATTACACCTTCTTAAAACTTCAAACTTGTTGGCCGCAGGATCAATATTTATTACATAATTAATCCCTATATTTACCAGTCTTGCATCAAGAATATCAATTGAGTCCGTAATCATTTTGTAATTTGAGATCCATGTTTTAATATTCTGTTTTATTTTTTGATTTGCCAATACAAGCTGTCCATCTGAATTTTGGGATATGACATAAGCATTGATCTTATTTTTTCTTGATGTTGAGTCTCTCATTACATTAACTCTTTTTACTGCCCCAAATTTACCGGGCATATTGTACATGAAGGCTTCATAATCATTTTTAGTAACTGCTCTGTTCTGTGAAGCAAAAACATTTTTTGATCTTAATTTGATTTCATCTAAAGTGATTGTGTTGTTGTTTCCAACAATTGCTTCTTCATTAAAGCACTCTATTGATGAAATGACACTGTTAGCTGTTGATCTATTCAGACTTGTTCTTTCCCTAAAGTCAACTATTGGCTGAGATACCTCTTTTAAAGAACCAACTGGTACACTTGCTGAAGTTGAATCAACCACTCGGTATATAACAGTTAAAGTAACATTGGCGGGCCCAACACCCAAAGAGTTGCTTGTTGTTATTTTTGTTGGGTCAAAGCTCTTTTCAGAAATATAATTTTTTGAATGCTTATCGAGCAAGACATCATTTGGGCTAGGTATTGGTCTCAGGTTTAGCTCTGAGGGGTTTCCTGCCCCAAACTGCAGGGTTACCCTGCCGGCAGAATAGGACACAGTGTACTTCCTCTCGACAGCTACCGGCTTAAGCATTACTGCAGGTGTCGCTTGTCCTGAGTTTATTTCTTGCATGATGAGATCTTGACTAAGAGTCTCTACTTCAAAATATTCATTACCCTCTGAGTCTACAACTCGAACAATTTCTGCTATTCCTACATCCGGCACTTCTATTTTTCTGAATTTCTTGAATGATGAGACTGTCACATTATGTCTTCTAAAGATGCCAGACACAACATCTCCCTTAACTCTTACAACAAAAGTCAAAGGAGCCCCGGTTGAGGGATCTTGACTTGCCACTACCGTTTCAGCAGACTCATCTGAGAAATCTAAGTCATTAGTAAGTGTAAAAGATGCCCCATTAGAAGAATCTAAGGTCGTACCTCTCCTAATGATTGGTAGATACCTTGTATCTGGACCAACCCCGACCGGATCTGCCTGAACTGTGACGTAGAAGTGTGCATCTCCAAATGTTGTATTTCTTAAAGAAGCATTAAAACCAAGCTGTTTGGCATGAGAAATAATGTTTTGGGCTTCACCCGCAGTCTCAAGAAAAGATTCATTTGCGTTGTAATCTACATAGAAAGACAGCATGTCGCCAACATAGGCGACAGCATCAAGAAAGAAAGAACCCACCGATCCTCTTGAAAAATCTTTATAAGTTTGTGGATAAAACCTTCTGGCGTGATCAATTAAGTCACCCTTGATATCCGTGAATTCTCTACTAGTGAGATCGACTTTTGGCGTTTCTTTATACTTTGGCATTTATTTTACCTTAAATTGTTACCGAGACAGATGTGCCGCCTAAAGAAACGACCAACTCAATCTTTTTTACATTATCAACAGTAAATACTTCTAATCTTGAAATTTGCACTGCAGGATAATATGTTTCCATTTGGCTTTTTATTTGATCAATAGCAAATCTATCGACTGAAGTATCAAACTGACTTTCAAATATAAGCTGGTTTAGCCCAACACCAAAATCCTTATCTGAGATACACTCTCCTGGCGAGGTTAAAAGTAAAGACCTAATATCTAGATACAGTTGCTTTTCTAAAGTCTCAACACCAGAAATGGTTGATACATCTGTCGGTCCTATTGGAAAATCTGGGCCATAGGATGTAGCCGATGGTCTTGCTTGAGACTCTTCTATTTCAAGTAAATCTTCAGGTCTAATATCTGGATCTAAGACACTATACGATCCATCTCGTCTAAGACCAGATAATAGCCTGTCTCTTCTGCTTTTTGGTATGTAAGAAGCCATGCTTGTTCCTCCTACTAATTAGGTTTACAAATATTTCCTTCATCATCATATTCAACTTCTACGAACCTTCTTCTCAAAAAGAAAGGCAAACCGTATGTAGAGAAGAGATTTATATTCCCAAAAACATTCTTTTGGAAGAAATTTTCATTCCTAGAGGATCTATGGTATAGATTGTCTTCTTCTCTCATCACGTTTAGAATTTCTTTCACTGCTTCGGTCGTCTTGTTTAAGAAGAAATCGTCACGTTCATCGAAACTGTTAAACTTGGTAGACTTCTTTCTATCCTTGTATTCATGCCAGCCTGGATTACCGTTTGAAATACCTTTCCTGTCTGTCGTGCCATCACACCCTGGCCCTGTGTTTAATTCCTTTGGCGACACTATTTGACCAAATGATGGCAAAAAGCTGTATGAGCAGTGAATTACTGCTAAAGAGTTCATTGATTTGAGATCAAGAACCAAATCTATCAAAGAGTTGAGGAATTCACTATTCTTCATCTTATCGAGAGCGCACAATAGTTCTTCACTATCTGCAACCATCATATTATCTAGGTCTGCTATTTTTTTGTTTATTGCTGGAGTTTCAAAGTTTGCAAGCGGTATAGAAACTCTGCCTGTGTCATCAAAAGTAAACGCTTTTAAGGAAGCAGCGGCCTCAGAATTTTGTATGTATTTCACTGTTCCTTCGGTATCAACCAAATTAATCCTAACACCGTAGTGTAGCCCTATATCACCATCCACGGCATAAGGCCCAACTTCTTCATTTTCTTGCAAAATGGCGTTACCAAAGAAGTCAGAAATATATTTCTCTCTGTCTTCGGAGGATAGCCCTTCAAAAAACTCTGACAACTTTTGCGGGCTAACAAGACCATACATGTCATCAGTCCTAGAGTCGAGTAGGGGTGTTTCTTTTTCGACCAATCTGACATATTTCTCTACTGAGAAGAAAAATCTATTAGGAGTGCTAAAGTCTTTAATTTGAGATTCTAGATTACCATGACTAACAGAAGGTACATCGCCTCCCGTGTCGCCTGTCAATGTGGAACTAAATATCCTCTTACCTCCTGAGAGTAGGTAATCTGTGAATGAGGCAGTGTTTCCATCCATATTGTTACTTTGGAGTGAGTCAGTAAAGTTATTCATTAATTCTTGCATCTCAGCATTTATTAGCCCCTTAATTAAGACCCAGCAAGAACCTTCAACTTCCTTAACAGCTTGTAGTACTTTTAATCTTTTGTATTGTCTAAAGCTTTTAACATTCACACCTAGAATTTCTGTCTTTTCTTTTAATGCATTTTTAAACTTTTTCTTAGTTGGTCTATTGAATTTTCCAACAAAGTTGTCTAACTCATCCATAACCTTTGCTTCTCCAAGAGAAGGTATAATAACTTCAGATCTGAAGCGTTTCGCGTAGATCTGGCAGCACTGCTCTAAGAATGTGTAGTAGAAGATTTTATCAGTGTTACCATCTTTTCTAAACCTATCAAAAAACTTCTCTGTCGGCTTATATTCTCTTAGGAAGTCTCTCATACTATCCATGATAGTTTTGGACAAAACTTCATTGTAGGTTGAATTGAAATCTTGTCCAATTGTCGCTATTGCAGGCATACCTTTGAGTAGGAACTCAAAAGCAAAAATTCTTAAATAAGCTTTAATGACCATCTCGATTTCAGAGATCGCTTCTTTGGTGTAGGGCCTGTTGAAAGGCCTGACAACAAAGCAAGATTTATCTTTGAAAAGATTAGGATCTTCAGTCATAAACTCTAGCTGCTGCTGTACTTCAGTTTCTATTTCGCCAAAACCAATCGGATCAACTGAGCCCTCAGAGCAGTTCGAATCTACTTTAAACAATTCGTGAGAAAAACCCAGCCATCCCCTAAATCTTGGCTTATCGATTGTAAAGTATGGGCGTTCTCTTGTTCCTCCAAATTGCTCAATCGGTAGGTGTCTGACGGGGCCCTCTTCATTTCTTATCTCTTGTCTTGTTGGAGTTTCAACATGCTTGTAACCAAAATTAAATGCGCTGTTGTTATCGCCAATTTCTTTGAAAAGATCTTCAATGTATTTCAGCTTTATATCAAGAATATCGCTTAACTGTTCTTCTGGATCAAAGTATATTTGGTAATCTGGGTCCGATAAAGAATGTATTACAGAACCTACTGGTGCGTCCCTATCAAAACTACTAGAGATTGTTTGCGGGAGCCTCAACGACACCTTCTTATCAAAAACAGCAGATCTGTTTGGTGTAACACTTGAATAAGAAGCATCTCTATCGCCAAGCCCATATTCAACTTCTTCATTCTCAATTTCAACTATTTTAAGTTCTTTTTTGACTGGTGAGTTTGAGGTATAGGTAAATTCATATTTTAGGGCAAATACATCCCCTGGATAGCCTCTTGCTCTGCCGTCTGCGCTGTCAGCAAAATGCAACTGTATCTTGTTTCTATCAGAGGTTCCAAGCACAGTGTTGTTAGTTTGATAAAAGTTCTTTTGCAGAGAGTTGGCAACCTTAATTGGAAATCTACCTTTAGAGGATAAAATATTAACATCAAATAGATCTTGGCTATCATCTTTATCGGAACTTAAGTAAAAGTTATCAAACAAGCCTTGCTTAAACTTGTGCTTTGGGAAAGGAGCACCAAGAGTATCAGAAAGAATCAGGCAAACCAAACCATTGTTGTCACCAATCATATCTTCGTAGAAAGCGTCCTTTAAAATTCTAAGACTTGTCTTTGTTGCTTGTTCAGTCGTGTGGGCCGAATATGCAGGTTCTGCATCCATCACACCATCATTACAACCTGGGGTGCTCTCTAATGGTGGCATCTGGGTTGCTAAAAAGTCATCAATTCCCATATTAGCAATTTGCGTTAAAGATTCCAGGTTAAGATTGATCTTATCCTTGTAATCACTATTGATTCGCTCTATTTCTTCTGGGGAAGCTCTTCCTGACAAAAGAGTCATTCTGTTAGAATAGAATGCGTTCAAATCATCTGGATTTGCACATACTGACGGGAAGGCAGGTTGGCCATTGTCTGGATCTGAGACTAATCTGTCTGCCAGATCACTTTTGAAGGAAACCGGAATAACCGATGAAACTGCGCCAAAGAACTCTTTAAACTTCTGCTCACTTCCCATAATCGGTATCAGTTCTTCATATTTTATTCTAGCTAAGTTGGAACCAAGTCTAGCTATTTCATCACTTACTTGACCCATACAAAGCTCATAACTTTCTCCTTGAGTAAGTGATGTTGATAGATCTCTCATATAAGAGGCGAATACAGGGCCACTAAGGGCGGCTCCGTCCTCCTCATTGAGACCCCCAACAGCCTTAGAGAGTGCTGAAAAATCAGCGCTAGTGAAGCTCTCTGGCCGATCTCCAGGGCCACAGAATGCTTCTGCCATTAGATCGGCGAGAGAATCAGGGTTTCCTTCTGCCGAACCTAATAGTAGATCGCCAACTGCGCCAAGCGCCTTACAGATTGCATCACCAATTGTTCTACAAATTAACTCTATAATAGCAGATATTATCGCCATAAAAAGTTCTTTTAGAACATATACTGCTGCATCCTTTAGGGCTCCTAAAACATCGGGAAGCTTTGGCAATCCTCTAAAAGTAGGAAATCTTATCGGGTCTCTATTTCGACAAAATTGTAATTCAAAATCTTTTAAGAACTCATAAATACCAGGACTAAACAGTGGTGCTCTTGAGCAATTACCACCAAACAAAAGAACAATATAAGAGAGAACAACATTAGCAATTTTTGAGCCAGGAAAATTTGTTAAAATATCTGCTAAGCTTAAAAGGTCATCCTCATAGGCAATCATTATTGCGTCAATTGTAAATGTTGCAATATTCCCTTCAGCCGAACCAAACATAGGATTTATAGATATTTGAGAGCCAATGTTACCGTCTGGCCCTACTGTTGGTGTAGTTTTAAAAATAGTATCTGCTGTGAGTGGCTGACTTAAACCTAGAAGCCCTGCTTCTCCACCCATCTGGGCTGCTATTTGCTCTTGTGTTGGTTGAGGGCTTTCTGTTGTAAACGCCTGGATGACGTTTGGATTATTAAAAGAGTTTTCGTAAGGATTGATGAACGGTCTTGCATCGAGCTTTTCGTTTCTCATCTGTTTTCTTCCCGGCTGATCGGGAAACATGCCACCAAATCCTTCACCAATTTCTGTCATCATGTCGTCTGTTGCAAGCCCACCATCTGCAAAGAATAGCCCTGGATTTTCACCTGCTGCTTGTGGGACTTCTGATATGTTTATTAGACCTATATCGCCTCTTGCAAGTTGCTCATTAACTCTATCGAAGACATACTGTGCAATAAACGCACCTTTGTTTCCCGGCAAACCTTCAACAAAGTTTCTAAATATTGTTGGCTCCATCGCCCCAAGGCCGGCACGTATGGCTCTTGCTAGACCTTCTTCCAGTGTAGATGCCTTCAAAAGACATTTAATGGCTTCTTCAAGAAATTTAGCTAAACCACAAATTCTAAATCTATCTAGAATTTTATCAGTCATATCTTTAAGGTCGTTATCTTCACCACTATTGGTTAATGCTATTATTGCAGAACAGAGATCAAGAAACACTTGATCCTCTGATAGCAGCTTTTCTAAAGATCTTGCTGCTGCTGCCTTATACAGGTCCCAATCCTCAACAGTTTTTAAGTCATAATCACAAACTTCTTGATTGTACGCATACATCAAGGTTTCAACAACATTTTCAAACGGACTGGCTAGGTTATCAAGTAAGGTTTGATCAAGCTGGAACAGATCATTTCTATCGTCAATAAAAGAGCCGACACAGGTTTCCTGCTCATCAGCAGTAAACTCTTGATTAAGCTCCAATCCTCTCTCGACAGCACTTGGAAGCGCAATCTGTATTAAACCTAAAGGGGTCTTATTAAACACATCTGCAGTTATGGCATTGTGCAGATCTTTGATATGCCTGAAGACTCCTGCCAAAACTTTGTTATCCAAACCAGTTCTTTCAATAAAAAGATTAGTTATCTCTCTTCCGAGAGCCACTACTTCGCCGGGCTCACAGTCTTCTTGTTTGACCTCGATGTCAATCAAGTTATCTTCCCCGTCAAAAAGGAAAATTACTCTATTGATATACTCAGAGATGTTTTCTACACCATCTTCCCCAATAGCTAAGCCTAGCGGGGTTTTCTTCCCCTTGCCTCTTTCAAAAATAAACTGTTTTGTTTTCAAAAACTCTGTTGTAAGGAGAGGCAAATCGCTCAAAAATTTAGAGACATTTTTGAAGTTAATTTTAATATTTGAGTCTTCGCTCCTAAAGACTTCTTTTTTATCCAAAACTTTAGAAATTCTAGCTACATTGCCCATTCTATCAAAAGCTTTACTAAGTCTTTTTGTTTTCTTTTTAAAGCCATTTGGTCCGAAAGCTATCTTACTACTCGCTGGCTTTGGTTGTCCTGGGTCGAGACCTATTTCTTCTCTTTCAAAGAGCGAGTGGTGAACAGAACAAAGAACAAGGATTGCAGAGTTTGGTCTAGAGTCCATAAACCATTCGTCAACAGTCATGGCATCTATAACACGCCTAACTGAAAACTTATCTTCATTTCTACCATATGTTCTCAATAGTCTTCGAGCAGCTTTTTCTTTCTGACTGAAGAGCCGCGAGGCTAGAATCATACTGACTTGTAGATCTTTGCTTATTGCTTGGATTTGAGACTCAACGATTGGTTTCTCAAATGTAGTGAAGACTTTGTGTAGTATGTTATTACTATCTTGCTCTAGGTTCTCCAAAGCAGAACAAAACTGTTGCGTATTGCTTAATGAGTAGTAATTGCTAATTGGGTCAAAATCTTGTAAACCAAACCCAGTGTCAAAAAATTCAGTAGTTATTGTAATTGAATAGCGACAGTTTCTTTGATTGAAGAAAGGCTCTAATTCTGTCTTCTTTCTCCAATCTGGCACAATCGCACTAGCGTTTTTTAAACACTTTCCCCCACTCACCTTGGAGGGACACTTTGAAGATGGATCTAATTTTCTCTCTTCGTCTTGTTCAAAACATGTGCTTTGCTCGATTTGAATATTGGCAATTTTTTCTTGTTCTGTAGTCATAAAATCCTCTTTTTAAATAGTAGCATAGACAGAAGTGCTGCCGATATAGAACTTGCCAGTTTTAGTTAAAAAGTTCATTTCATACCTCAATAAATCTTTGTCAAAAGAATTGGTTGGGAGTTTACTAAAAAATCTCTTTACTACTTTAGTACCCAATCCGCTAGAAATTGCTCTTGTCGAAGGGAGAGCGACTCCAGGCACAGGGCCGACCGTGTGTGTATGCGACATCATTGCAGTGTTGAATAGTTCCTGCTGTCTTATAAAGATCGAGTAAGAACTCATGAACGATGAAAGCATCTCCATTTGTGCTCTTAAAGCTAACTCCAACCTATCTGCTGTCACAATTGGCTGTAATGTCCTTTCTTCAAAGAAGATTTTTCCTGGTAGTGGTGAAATCCTTCTCCTTGTTTCCGTGAAGTTTCCAGCTATAAGCTCAATTGTTGGTGCCGGGTCAAGTGTATTACCTTTTGAACTTTTCTCTTCCGACTTATCTAAAAGAGCAGCACCAGTAACAATCTTAACCCCTGATCGCCCAATGACACGTACCTCGTCAGCCTTAATGCCAATAGCAGAAACATTATATCTGTGTCTTTGGATCCCTTCTGCAAGTGCGAAGTTTTTATCTATATCAGTTCTTTGAGAAATATAGATTCTTGCTGCATCATCAAACATGTTGTTTGCGACAACAAAACTCTTTTTGCTTTCAATGCCTCCCTTGGTATCAGACTTTGGAGGCGGTGCTCCTTTTCCGTCTCTAAAAGACGAAACCCTGCCAACAACCAAGTCAATCATTCCACTACCAGGGTGACGACTATAACCACTATCTGTCCTAGTGGGTGTGTCCTTACCAAGAACAACAAAAGTGTTGTAATGTCCAGGCTTGTTACCTCCAGAACCACCAAAGATTAGCTGTTTTTTATCTTTACTCGCTCTTGCAATATTAAGTCCGTTATATCCACTTCCTTTACTTGAAAGATCTGCCTCGCCTTCATACTTAAAGTCGTGATCGGCCATGTTTGTGCCGCCGATTCCTTGAGTAAAGTTTGGATCATTGGGATTGTCAGACTTTGGTTTTCTATTTTTAGGAAGTTCTTTTATTAAGTCTTTATGTGGATTGCTCATAGTTTATTCTCCGTTACAAGTAATCGCTAAGCGGTGAATCGTCGGTTGTATCTTCTACACTACTCGTGTTGGGTTCTGTCTGTAGTGTCAATGAGTAGTAAGATCCGGCAGTTGATAAAGGTTGTCCACTAATGGGCTCAGCAGTGGTGGTGCTTGTCAAGCTTCTCACCACCTTCTGAGTCTCCAGGTGGGCGGCATAAGTCTTTTTAGCTTCTTCTGCAAAGCCCCTTCTTGTTGCCATGGTCCTTTGTCCATGGTGATAATTTTTTGTACCGGACTTGTTGCCAGTTTTATCGCCAGGATAACCCGCAAACCTTTCATACCAAAACATAGCCTCTGCTGCTTCCTCTGCCGTTTTGGCATCTTTAAGTCTTTCCGCTGCTTCTGCTTCTGTTGTGTTTAGTTCATGACAAATATATTCTACTTGAGTAGAAAGCGGGATTGATCCTAGTTCCTCAGCTCTTTTATCGGCGTATACAGCCAACCCTCTGGCTCTTTGACAATTCCATTGAGCCAGACCATAGCTATTTTTATAGAGGTCAACAGACTCCGTGCAATCAGGAGAGTCGTTGGGGTTGGTTGCTCCACTATCCATACTAGACTCGGCCCTAAGATTACCTACAACTCCTGCTGCCTGGGCTTGTGTGAGGTTCTCACCTTTAAAGATTTTACATTTATCGGATGTTGTTAAGATACCCATTGCTTCTATAATGTTTGCCCTTATTTGTCCCGAGGAGGGCGTTTGTCTTGTTGATGAAACTGAAGGCTGGCCCCTCGCAAAACCAGAAACAGAGCCGTCAGTGCTATTTCCTGCGCACTTTCTCTGTATCTTTTCATCAATCCCATCGTTCACTTCATTGGATGTAATCGGCCCAATATACATGCCGCCCCTCATGACACCAGCGCTTGGCATCTGCGAGAAAGACACTCTAACTTTAGAACCAATCGCTGGGGTTTTTTGCCCGACAACTAAGAAAGTTCCGACATTTTGTAGCATAACGAGAGAACTTCTTGTGTCTCTGTCAAGGCTTGCTACATTTGCCCTTAACAACGAACAGGGTGGAGGAATATTGTCATGAGGCAGCCTCTCTCCCTGATTGACAGGTTGTGGCCCCACAATGTAGCCAATAAAAGTGCTCATGTTTTGTAATTCGTCACCAGGGGCCGTATCTTTTCCGGTAAAGAAATTAAGCATACTTTGCATCCAACCAGTTTTCCTTGGCAAGCCTTGTTTTTCTGTCGCCACAACTATAGCATGATATTCAACTATTCCTTTCTGTGTGTTTTCTTTTTTACCATCTATAAGGGTTTTCTTTCCGTAGAGATCGATGATATCTCTCGGATCATTTGCAGTAATATACTCACGCCTGCTTAATGGAGTCTTGTTGAACTCATCCATCTTGTTTACCCTGAATCATATCAAATAATTCATCTTTGTCAGCGCTGCTTAATCCCTGCTCTTTTGTTTCTTTTTGTTTCAATCCGATAATCTTCACAAGCTGTTCGTTCGAGCGTTGTAGGGTTTCGATGTGCTTTGCGGCCACAGGAGACAGGCTCCTGTTCGTTTGAGGGTCGGTAGCTATCTGTGTAGCTATCTCGTTTAGGAACTCTCTAGCGAGCTTCCTATCGCCTCTAATGTTATCTAAAGCTTCATCTACTAACTTATCTACATCTTTACTCATCAAGCCAACCCTGTTTGAAAGTAGAGTATTTCTCTCTAAACTTATTTAGAGAATTGACAACTTGTTTTGTGTTTAGTCCAGTCAACTCTCTAAGGTATAGGTAAATAGCTTTTTTATTAAAAATTTCAATGTCTTCTTTGCTCTCGAAAAGGACGATAATTGCCTTATAGACTTTCTGGTCGTTCTCTTTCATATCGGAAATGTCCCAGCCTCGTATCTCTTTATAGAAGGCTATCCAGAATTCGTTCTGTATCTGGTCTTCTATAAGTGTTTGTTCAGTTGAGAGATACTCTTGCTCTATTGACTTTGCAACATTGTCATAATCTAATTCACGTTTGTTCTTTTTTTGCTGCTTCTTTACTTTGTGTATGAACCAGTTCTTAGTAATAACTGAAAAATAAGAAAAGGCTTTGGAACCCTTATCTTTGTTATACTTGTCGAGTATCGTAACAAGCCAAATCTTACACTCATCTCTGAGCATGTCTATATTCGGCAATGTTGTAAACTTGAAAGTAAAAACAATTTTATCGACCATCTCGCCTAAAGCGGGGCCGATTAATTTTTGGTAAAGTTCTGACTTTCTTCTAGGGCATTCTGAAGCAACATATTCAATAATAGCATTTTCATGGGTCTGGGTGAAGTAAATATTCTTAGTCTTCTTCCGACGCTTCCTCTTCGGCGCTACGTTCATCTATATTTTCCTTGTTTGTTAGATCGTAAATGTATTCAAATGTATCCAATTGTTCTTTGTAAGAACGCGCATGTTCCATAAGTCCTTGGAGTGTTTCATCACCATAAAAAGACTCAAGACCATACACAGAAGAGATATGACCGGAAAACGCTCCGGTCATATCTCTTAGGTCTTCCATTTCAGACGAAAAAGAAACAAGTTGTGAAAGAGCCCCTCTAAGCCATAGAAATAATCCTATGTTGAGTATTATCGATATTGCAGATACACAAATTAATACTATTTCAAGACGACTCATATGTTTCCTCGCTGCTTTCTTTTTTCATGTCTTTTAGAAGCTCTCTGTTGGCCTCTATGTACTCTTTGGTCTTGCCCCCTACCTTCTCTTCTGTCTCAACAGTAGAGGTCTTGGGAATGTGAGCACGGCCCACTAACTTGTTGTAAGTAGCCCCGCCACAGACGGGGCACAGATCCAAAGTATCAGAAAAGCCGTGGAAATGGACATCCATATGACCACAGCCCTCACATTCATAGGGATATCTAGGCATTACTTTACCATATTAGATAGTTCTTGGCCGGTAATCTTCTTGTCGTTAGATACTCTAACTGTCGGTGGATTTCTAACGACTAAGCCGTCAGTGGTTTCAACAAGCTCAAAGTTCCGAAGAATTGGAACAATATCCAATTCATTCAGTAGTGACTCCTGTAGTGCCATCATAATTGAACCAAGTGCTTGGTTTGATAACTTGTGTGCTCTCTCAATAGTTTCTTCCATTTTATATCTCCTTAAAAAATGTTTCTGAGTTGATGTTTTTATCATCAATAAATAAATCGTAGTGTGGCTTGCCAAGCTTTAAATCATGATGCTTAGCTCCCCACCTGTTTAATTGCTGCTGGGTTGTTTCTGTCCAATCTATCCCGGTAACAGTTCCCCTCGCAGTCCAGTAAATTATAACATTGCCTTCATCAAAAAGCTTGTTGATTTTATCAATTCTTTTAAGTAGAGGGGATGCTTTGCTGTAATCTCTGGGGCCTTCTGTCTCTCTATGTGTGCAGATTGTCTCATCTATATCAACGTATATAATCACACTATCTCCATAAATCTACATCTAAATTTATCGTGTTCAGATAGTCCATTTTTAAAAAACGTCATTTTAGGAATTTCTCTATTTCTCTCATTTCATTTGAAAAGATGCGATGAAAGTTTTTTATATTTTTTTCATTAATATCATACCAGTTAGAAAGGTAATCTGGATTTTTGACTAGCATGGTAAATTTATTATTCAATTCAAGCTTCCAGTTTTTATCTCCAGTGTCTACTGTATAAGGTAAAAGGCCGTTCTTTTTCGAAAAATCAAACACCTTATCTTGTGTAGAGAGATAAATCCCAGGTAAGTTAAGTCCACACCCAATTAGCTGTCCATGTCCTCTCATAGCAATTGAATAATCATAATTGAAGTAAGTTGCGAGACTTTGCTCATAACCACCTTCAGTAAGAAGATTTCTGAATCTTGCAGGGTTAACGGAACAGATAAGATCTTCACCATCCACATCATATCCAAAAAAACGAAAGTCTTTTAACGTGTGCGGTAAGATGGCCATATTGCATTTTTTACAAAAATCATTTAAAAAGTTTAGGCTCTCAATAGAAAGACCTCTAAAATGATTTATTTTTGGGTTAGAGTTTTTTGCAGGCTGAAAGAACGCACTTTTAAGCACAACCTTTCTCTGCTTGATAGACGAGCTATGAAAAATTAATCCAGGGTCGGGTATCTCTCTGCTAACAATGCCGTACTTTTCTAGTATCTCCTGGCTACCATCATTACGCACAGAGAAGCGAGTTGCTTTGTTTACCAAAAGATTTAAATTTTTTTTACCGTCTCCGCTTAGATGCTCACAACCTCTAAAATAATTCACCCCCAAACCAATAGCAAATAGAGGGATATCAATTAACTCAAGAATTTCATGATTAAATGGAAGTTTCCATCCAGTATGATTTTGATTGTAAAGATGCCCTTCAATCAGGCCACCGCCGCCTATAAAAATAGCATCAAATTTCTTATTGGCTTTTTTAAAAAAATCTTTAGAGAAAGATATTGAATTCTTTTTAGAATAAAATTCGTTCATGTCAAGGCTGGACCAAGAAACTGGTAAACTACTGTTTGTTTTAAACCAATTTCTAATATTATATATGGCTGCATTGTCTCCAATGTTTTTATTGTAACTTGCCATATGACAAATTTTAATCATTTTTTCACCCCAATTAAAAGTATAGCAGGAGCCTGTGTTCCAGACTCAATTGATACTATTCGGTAATGCTTTTCAAATAGCTTGGTTAAAGATTTAATTGTAAAATAATGGTGGTGCCCATCATAAGAGCCGTCATTAGGCGGCCTCCAATTTCTTTTTTTATTGGTTTTACCAAAATTGCAATATAAAGTAGGAACCTCAAAAACAACCATATTCTTTGCTATTTTATTCAGCCTAGTAATAAACAAATCTAAGTCTTTTATATGCTCAAGAACATGGTAGCAAGTTACTAAATCAAATACCCTGTCTGTAGAAAACTCTAGGAAACTTTTTTGGTGAGTTGTGAATCCTAGTCTCCTGCTTTCTTTCACAAGATTGTCTGCTAACTCTAAACATTCAATATCTTTTATATTAGTTTGCTCTCTTAATTCGTTAACGAAAGTACCCGCCCCAGAACCAATATCAAAACAATTTTTTTTATTATTTAAAAACGGTTTAATAACAGAAAGTCTAGACTCGACTATTGTTTTTCTAGCCTTATGAAAAAAGTTTGTTATATTGCCGTCACTATTGATTTCTTTCAGATCTCTTTTCCAATTTTTATGGTCTTTGCTTCTGTATATTTCTTTATGAAACTTTATTGAATCACCTCTAAAGTCTCTAAATATGTGACCACACAAGCTACATTCGTATGTATCAATCTTTATTTGTTTTGTCAAATTACCACAAACAACACAATTCATTTTCTTCTCTCCCACAGCACCTGACACATATCAAACTGCCATGGGTAATCGATGTCTAAAACTTCTTTCTCATGCATTGGAAAAAGATCAATACTACCGGGTTTCATAAAGTCTCCCATCCATATATTTTCACCAATGCTTTCCATTTTACCCGCATAGAGACAGTGAGCAGCTTCATAAGTAACACCAACTGTTTTCGTATTCATCACAGCCTCAGTGAGAGGTGTCAAGATGCTTTTGTTTGAATTCCAAAAATAGTTTTTCTTTTCCATAACTCCAAACATTCCGTCTGATTCTGAATTTAGATATGCTAAAAAGAAGTCATCAATAGTTTTTGGTTTTAAGAAAGGTGTGCATCCGTTGATGAGAATAGCGTATTTATAAGGGAGCTTGTCCCACCATTCATACATCTCTGTCATTGGTGTGCCTTCGGACTTTGCCGAAGCTTCACTGCGTTCAAAGATGTTTAGACCTTTGCTGGCTGCTATGTTTTTTAGCTCAGGCTCCCAGGCAGACAAGAAGAACTGCTCTTGTTTAAATTCTTTACAATCCAGTATTTTATCTAAACAAATATCAGTAAGTGTAGTGCCTGCAAAAGGCTTAATCATTTTTTGCGGTATTCTTTGCGAACCAAGTCTGGCCTGGACAATAACGCAAATGTCGTCTCTATTCTTCATCTATATTTAACCTTGTTTTACCAAGACTATAATAACAACAATCTTGTCTGTTGTCTATCACTTTATTCAAAGTATCCACAATTGCTGTCCATTTTGGATCACTATTTTCAAGATTAAAACTCCCATCAAATCTATAAGAATCTGATAGATCTACACCAACCAGTACCATATGTTTTACGCCAAACTCTGGTAGTAGTTGCATGGCAATCCCAGCAACCGTTGTTCCTGTAACTATTTGTCGTTTAGATAGGTCTTCGTAGAATTTAAAGTAAAATTTGGAAGGGAACCCCATATCAGTGATAAAATTACCAAAGAGTGAGATGTTATAATGTTTTTTATAAGCACCCAGCCACCAATTTTTGGCAGGATTACTTTGACAATGAGCAAACCATAAATCAGGTTTAGCCTCCTCTATCGCCACAGAGCCGTTTAAATAAACCCTGTAAGCATCATCAGGAATTCTTTTATGATTATTGATGAGGCTCTTTCCAGAACCAATTAAATAAACCTTGTCTGGCAGCTTCAAATTACATTTATTGCTTGAGATGTGGATCATGGAATTCGTTTTTATCCTGTAGGGAAATAAAATTTGTATTTGGGTAGTCTTTCTTCATTTTGTTCCAAAACAAGTCATAGTGGCTTTTACATATCTTATGCGCGTTAGCTTTATTTACACCGGCTGGTAATGTCACCTTTCCTTTTTCAAAGGCGTGTATCTTATCAAAGATTTTTGGTATTCCATCAAGCCCTATAAAAGAAACGCTTTCGGCACCAACTTCAGCAGCTAGATTTATCATTCTAGAAGCAACCCCTATTTTACCACCAAAAAAGGTCATGAAGGCAAAACAATCTTTACCTTGAGCAAACGAGTTGCATGTAAACTTATGGAACGGTATCGTCCATCTGTGCCTCGGCTCAAAACCAATAATTGGTCTGTGTTCTTTAACATAGTTATTCAAGCCAGTAGAGTCAAGTGATACCTCTGGTGAGAGGGCTATCAGGTCAAGGTGTATCTTTGATAGCTTTTCGTTTTTATAAAACTGGTTCATTGACCAGCAACTATCATACTCTTGTGTTTGTTCAAGATTAAATTTTAGTGTAGATGGTCCACCACCAATAATTAAAATCTTTTGACCAGAAAACTTTTTAAGTAATTTTGTTTTTGTAAACGATACGTTATTACTTAAATAAACATCATCAGCAAAACTGTAAAAAGACTTTTTAAACCTATTATCACACCACTCTGCAAATGTGTTGTAGGGCTTGTGGTCCACATAAGGGCCACCCATTCAATAGCCTCTTAGCTTCTTTCTTGGTCCAAGTTCACCATCAGTCACTCTCTTGATTCCATCACCATAGGCTATCTCAAGTTCTCTAACGCCCTTGACAAGCTTGATGAGCCCTTGAGGCTCCACAGAGGCCATATGGTCAGAACCCCACATAGTTCTATCTAGTGTGATGTGTCGCTCTAGATAAGTGGCTCCAAGATACACAGCAGCAACAGTGGTTCCAAGCCTAAACTCGTGCCCACTATAGCCTATTTCACAATCATATCTTTCTTTAAGTGTTTTGATACAACTAAGATTTAGATCTTCAAGGGGTGCAGGATAGGTGGAGTTACAATGAAGCATGACAATCTCACTACCTTCAAGCCACTTTACTGCTTGATCGGCTTCGCCAAGAGTACTCATACCAACAGAGAAAATAATCTTCTTACCAGTTGCCGCACAAGCCTTCATAAGCTTTTCATTAGTAATCATGGCAGAAGGAATTTTAAGCCAAGGAATATCATATTCCATGAGGAATTTAAGGCTGTCGATATCCCAGGGTGAGGCAGACCACTGAACACCCTTCTCACGGCAATATCTATCAATCTCGTCATACTCCTCTTTCTCAAACTCAACCTTATACTTGTAGTCAAGATACGTCATAGTTCCCCAAGGTGTTTCCCTCATCTTACTCTTTTGATGTTCGGGGACACACACATCTGGGTTTCTCTTTTGAAACTTTACAGCATCACAGCCAGACAGGGCAGCGATATCAATTAGCTTCTTGGCCGTCTCAAGGGAGCCATTATGGTTAATTCCAATCTCGGCTATAATGTACGTTTTTTTCATAAACTTCTCCTTTCTATTTTAGAATGAGCATGGGATCTTTCACTCCCAATGAACATATCAATATTGTTATTATTTAGCCAGTCTTTTATCATCAAAGATGCGCTGATATTATCTTCAGCCTCACTTGCCTCCATCGGTGCTGCCTTGTTGATCACATGCCTTTCGCCATAGAAGTGAGTTGACTTAATCTCTCCAGGCTCTTCCAAGTCCCACCCAATAGTGGTTACAGATTGACACCCTAGATGCTTGACTAAATAAAATACAATTTCAGACATTATTCCTGGGCCCCACGGCCTTGCCAATGTCTTCTCAAGAGTAAATGATTCAAAATCTCCAGTTTTAGCCAAAGTGCTTTCGTACCCTCGCGCTTCAACTCTGTAGAAAAGGTCGGGGTTAGCGTTTGGCCCCCAGATGCTTTCTTTCGTAACTCCCAGAGGCATTGAAGAGCATCCAACAACTATTGGATTATTTTCATTATATTCATAAGGTTCATAGTTATTGCAGTTGAATACATGCATATCTACCAAATCTGGTACCTTATGATACGCTTGTTTAACAGCGATAACGAATTTATCCTTAAGCTTTTCTCTTAGATCAGTCTCAGAGAAGTCATTCAGGGAAGGCCCACAAGTTAAGATCACACAATCTTTATTATTTACAATATTAGATAATAGATTGGTCTTAGATGTCATGGTTTCATAAGCGTTCAGCTTCGTCTTTACGATATGCTTAATATCTTTGATATCAACAATTTCTGACATTTCTTTGATGAAGAGATTATCGTCAGCAGGATCCTCTTCTTTAAGAACATCACCCACAAACTGCTTATACAGCTTATCAGCAGAAAATCTCTCAGCAAGTAAAGTGTTGTTCCAGATAATTGTTCCAGCCTTGGCATTTTCACAACAAAGTCTCATCTGTTCTTTGGCAGATGTTTCTCTAGGGTAAGCCCACATGGATTCTTTGATTATAACTCCCTTCCAGACAACTTCTTTCTGGACAGGCTGTAGATCGAAAGCAACATTATAAAACTGGCTTTGACCAGCCTCATCTACAAGAAAATCAAGCTGGCCTGACCAGCCTGTTGCCACTACAGGAAGGCCGCTGTAGGCCGCCTCAAAGATTGGTAGACCGAAACCCTCACCATGGGGTAGGGCAAGGAAAGCATCGACCTCAGTATGTTTATAGAGGGCGTGCATCTCTTCATCTGTCATATCTCCATGCAGGAGATAAACTTTGCATTTCCTCTCGCCCAGGCTCGATAGCAATTGCTGTAATTGCCCTTCAAGGTACTCTCTGTCCATTAGGCAATTTTTTGCTACATTACTTTTAAGAATCAATCCGATGTCATCATTCCTGAATTCTTCTACAAACCACTTGATAGTGTTAGGAAGGTTCTTTCTTGGTCCGAACTGGGCGACCGCTAAAAAATTAAAACTAGTATCTGTACCAATTTCAATCTCAGGCAAAGAATCAAATGTTTTCACTGGATAATTAACAACACTCACAGGTGTTGTTACTCTAAAATCAATTTGTTCTCCGGTACTTTGATTAATAGCGTTATAAATGCTATTAATCAGCACATCCCTTGCATGATTAGAAACTACAATTACTTTATCCATCATGTTGCATGGATTAATCCATTCATGTGTGATTCTTGTCGTTTCAATACCAGCCGTGTATCCAATGTTGATTGGAGCAATCTCTTCAAACTCATTAGGAATGGTGACCTGAACGGAAATATCAAACTGCCCTCCCTGTTGTACGTGAGAGATAGTCTTTTCAATAGTAGAATCGATCCACCTTCTTTCCTCGGTGTCTTCGCAAGTCCAAGATGTCTTACCCCACTGTAGTGGCTGGATGAAGATGTTGAATAAATCTTCGCGGCTTCTTAAGGATCTAAGTGCGAACCTTGCCTGCTCTCCATACCCACTACGAGTAAGCAACGGGCCTTTAAGTATAATGTTTTTCTTCATGTTATTTCCTTCATAAACCAACGTTTGTGATTGTTTCTGTTTTCCCAAGATCCTCTCTCAGAGTAAATCCTATCCATGGTCTCGATCCATTTTGTTTCAAATTCATTAAATCCATAATTATCTCTAACATGAGCGCGTCCAAGTGTAATCATTCTCTTATAATTTTTTGGCCTCATTGTCATAGCAGAGTTCAAGGCCTTTTCAAAGTCTTGTTGTGTGATTCTATCTTCATAGATGTATGGTACTTGAAGAGAGCCAATCACTGTCTTTGATGCTGGTTTAATGCCGATGCCAAACCAATTCTTACCGTCCGTAACCTGCTCTTGTAAGCCGCCCGTCATGTTAACGATAATTGGAGTCCCGCATGATAGTGATTCAAGTGTGGCCAGTCCGAACCCTTCTGCATCTGATATATTGATGGTGAAATCAGCAGCCTTATAAAGCTCAGCGAGTTCTTGCTGACTTATTTTATTGGTTGAAAGCAACACCTGTCCTTTGTTTACTTCTAATTTGTTTATGATATGGGGAAGATCTTGTCCATGAGGATCTCTTGCATCTGTATGCATCAAAAGCATTGCTTTGTCGTGACCAACCTTATCGAGCCACTCTTTAAACCACCAGATTAGCGTCCCACTCTGTTTTCTTCTTGCATTTCTATTGTTCCAGAAAAAGATTTTTCTTTTATCATTGCTTAATTTGGAGGCAGCTAAGATATTTTTTCTTAGATTTTGCACCCTATTTTTCTCCTCTTCGCTTTTTGCTGGCTTGAAAAACTCTGAATTTACCGCATGTGGCAAGTAAGAAGAAGAAACTTCAGGACAAACATCCTGTAAGATCTGATGTGTCACTTTAGAAATACAAACAACCTCATCGTTCGATCTGTAAAATTTGCCATTGAATTGAGGGGATGGAAAATTATCCCACACATGGTAATAGACCATGGGAACATGTGCTCTAATCTCATTTTCTATTTCCCATAACCACTCGTAAAACCTTGGATCCGTCATGAACCAAAGAATATCGGGCTTCTCTTTTTGCAACACAGATCTAATCATCTCTTGTGTTCCATAACCATCAACCGGATAGATAGTCCATCTATCTCCCCATGGCTCAACTCTAGTAGGATTGTAGTCCTGGTGCTTCATGGCACCACCAAACGAGATCACCTCATAGCGGCCTGTCTTCAACAGAGCCTCGATGAAGTACTTTGTCTGACTTCCAACACCAGATGGTGATAGCGGGTGGTCACTTAATGTTAACACTTTAATCTTTTTCATAGTTTCCTTTTATGGGCAATGTTCTGTGCCCTTAAACATGCATCTATCGCATGAGAGTCGATTCTTAATATATCGCTTATTTGTTATATTGTAAAGGGCCGTGCTCAACAATTTTAAAGCATTTTGTATTTTTCTTGGCCCACTTGTAACTCTGAAAAACTCTACTTTGTTTTTCTTTGCGGTCCTCTTGAGTAGGGCAAAGTGTGTCTCTACATTCTTTGGATCTATTCCATGCTTGATACAATAAAAATGCTTATACAGAGTAAGCTGATAAGTTACGATGGCATCTGCTCGCTTTCTGGCGTTCCATCCCCAAGAACAAGTCTTCCAGTCAAAGATGTGAATCTTACCATCTGCTGTCTTAACGATTCCGTCAATAAAGCCCTTGAAGTTGTATACAGTTCCTTCGATGGGGACCATCAAATCTTCTTCGGCATTTAGCACCTCAAAGTCTTTGAAATAGGCGTTAAGTGCTGGCTCAATAAAAGGCAAGAGTTCTATCCCTTGTCCTTTCATATCAGAGACCATCTTATCATCTGGCTCATAGTCAGGGATATTTCTTACAATACGTTCAAAATCAGTTAAGAACAGTCTCTTGGAATCGTGCTCCTCTTTGAGAAGAGTCTTCTCGCACACGTTATGTACAGCATTTCCAAACGCTGTGTATTCGTTACCGGCAAATCCTCCGGCGACCTTATCAACTCTAGTTAGTTTGTGAAACCAAGCACAAAAGTGCCAGTCTTTTAGCTCCGAATATGAAATATGGGGCATAATTTCTCCTTGCCCCATAGTATAGCACGTTCAAAGGATCAGTCAAGGTTTTCTGGATCTTGTAAAAACTTTAATTTATTGTACAATTCTGGCGATACTTTCTTAAAGAAGTTGTGATTACTATCCAGATAAAACTCAGTGAATCCAACACCAAAGTATTCTCTCAAGTCAGTGGCAGCATAGGGGCTGATAAATACCCCAGACATCAAGGTCGATAATTTATCATACCCAACTGTCTTATGAAGAAAATCATCAAACTCTTGATCAAACTCGACATTCATAAACATGCTTTTGTGAGCCTTATGACCCATCTTCCACAGAATATTATATAGATGTTCTCGTTTTCTTAAGAATTCGTTTTTTATTTTTGCATCACCGTAGATAAACTGCCCATAGGCCTCTTCTACAGAGTGAGAAATCTCGTGGATAACATCATCATAGAAATCAGCATCACTATCTTGATCTGGTGTGATGTAGAGGGCACTGTCTCTATAGAAAGCATTGATGCCTCTCTCAGTGAACTCATCAAAATGACCTATGATGATCATTTCAACATTAGATAGAAGGTGTTCGGGTATTTTATTCTCAACCTTATTAACAACTCTTTCTATATCAACTTTATGGTTACTCAACTGGTCTTTAAAATAGACGTGAATACCTGTTGGTGTATAGAAATTACTTTGTTGTTCAATCAGTTGTTTCTGTTTCTGTGCTACATAATTCCGCATCATCTAAACCTTGTTTGTATCCTCTAACCCAGTTTTCTTCTGCCATAACCATCATAAATTCAGGAAACTCAGCAGCAAGTGTTTCTGCAATCATTTGTACGGTGACCAAGACTTCACCTTTTTCTTTGGTCGTAAATCTCTCTCCAACATAATCTACTAACATGTTTTTAAGAGGATTTTCTTTTGCGACTACAATTTTTGATGTTTCATTTATATTCATATTTTCTCCTTGTTCCTAAAATATAATCTGCAAGTGGGTGTACTACACACCAATTAGTGTTTTGGTTCTTTCCCATGTGGTGATCATAGTGCCAGGGTAAGAATCTTTTTGCAAAAGTCGGGTATTTATGAGCCACGTTGTGTATGACCAAATATATCATTGCGTGAGAGAACATTGTATAGTACATAAATGGAAGAATAAACCATATAGGGGCGGCAAGAACACATAGTGCAAAGATTCCAAACACTTCTCTATTGGAGACTCCTTTATCAAGGAATCCATTTCTTCTAGCATTGGCATGATGAACACCCCAATGAAAGGAGAAAATAGATACTTTCTTTTTGCCTAATTCATGTAAAATATGCTTATGTACAATCCATTCTAAGAAGGATGCAGTCAAAACTCCTAGAAGGATCTGTATCAACATTACAATATCTTTGAGGCGAGTGTGGCCACTTCAGACCGCTCACCCTTTGTAAAGGTAACGTGGCCTGCAAGCGGATAGAACTTAAACTTCTCGACAGCGTGAGCAAGTCCGTTGGATGTCTCATTTACATAGACATTATCGATCTGCTCAATATCGCCCGTGAGGACGATCTTGGTTCCTTCACCTACACGAGTCATAATCGTCTTGATTTCGTGTGCTGTCAAGTTCTGTGCTTCGTCAATAATGATGAATGCATTTGCTATCGAGCGACCTCGGATATAGGTCAGGGCCTCTATCTCTATCTTACCCTTCTCCATGTACATTTGCATGGTTTTCTTATCCCCTCCAACCAAAAATTGGAGGTTATCTTGGATGGGCATCAACCAAGGCATCATCTTCTCTTCCATAGTTCCCGGCAGGAAACCAATGTCCTTGCCGAGCGGCTGCACTGGTCGCGAAACAATCATACGGTCGTAGTGATTCTCTCTTAGCCCAATCGTCTGCTGAAGGCCTGCTGCGATTGCACACAGTGTCTTGCCAGAGCCAGCACGACCAACAAGCGATACAACCTTGACATCAGGGTCCATAAGAAGGTCGATTGCGAAGGCCTGCTCCTTGTTCCTTGACGATATCTTCCAATCAGGTATCGTTGAGTTAACAACCTTCTTTAAGGGCTGGAAATGGCTATAGAAGCGGGCTAAACACGTCTTCTTTTCATTAGCATTGGACACCATCAGGATATACTGATTTGGGTGCCAAGCCTGCTTAGCTTCTTCCTCTTCGATGTAGATGTCATCACCATCGTAAAAACGATCTACAACCTGATCATCTACAAGATGAACAGCAAGTCCAGAGTAAAGCTCATCGGAACAAGTTACTACTTTCTCGGTTGTGTAATCTTCAGAGAGAAGACCAATCGAATCGCAGATAACACGCATATTAATATCGCGGCTAACAACAACAGTCTTTCGAGTTGATTCATCTCTTACAGCCATGGCGGTTGCGATGATCATGTGATCTGGAATACTCATATCCAGGTCGGGAGGGAAAGTTACATCCTTTAGTACCTCATAAGAGGCTACTTTGACAATACCTTTTCCTTTCTCAAGTCTTACACCTTTTTGTAAGTTGCCTTTTGCTCGCATTTCATCAAGAGTACGAATAGTCTTGCGGGCATTGATACCTACAGAATCTTGTCTCTTTTTGTGCTTGTCTATTTCTTCCAATACTTTGAGAGGAATAAAGATGTCATTGTTTCCAAAATTGAATAAGGAATCTGCATCAGTTAGATACACACTTGTATCTAAAATATAGTTCTTTTTAGCCATTAAATCCTCGTTGTTAAGCTTGTTTTAAATAGTTTACTAAACTAATCTTTTTACTAAGATGGTCGGGAAGACAGGATTCGAACCTGCGACCCTCTGGTCCCAAACCAGATGCGCTACCAGACTGCGCCACTTCCCGATGAACGGTTTTCTGTCTAGAACCGGGATAACCGTAAACCCCTGCCTTCGTAAGGATCGGCAGCCACCTATCGTTATTATATTTTACCGACGATACAGCGGTCACCATAGATATATCTTCCATGATGGAGAAATGTCTTTGGTATTTCTCAAAACAGAGTGTTTTGGTGCTTTTGGCTTATTAAGAAGTTTCATGCCTGCCTCTTCAGGAGTTCTATCTCTTTTTTCTTGATTGCATTTTTTACAACAAGTTACAAGATTAGTCCAAGTGTTTTTACCACCACGAGATTTGGGAATAATGTGGTCCAAGGTCAACTCCTTTGGAGTCTCTATGATACCACAATATTGGCACTGATTCTTATCTCTCCAAAAAATATTATTTCTATTAACATATAAAGTGCTGCTTATATATTTTACAACTCTCTTAAGTACAATCACAGAGGGAATCTTGAAAGTGACTGAAGGAGATGAGATCTCCTCTTCGTACTCTTCCACAGCCACTGCTTTACCAATTATACACATTACGAGTGCTTCAAGACAATCTATCACCCCGACTGGGCGGTAAGAAAAGTCAAGCTTAAGCGTTTTCATATTATACTCTTTAGTCATGGCTCCTAATAATTAGAAGCTACTTAACCACCAGAAACCATTGTTGTCATTCATATCTTCTGAATTCTGTCTCTATTAGTTGTTCAACCAGTTCGACTGTATCTCTAAAACCTTCAACCTGGAAGGCTCTTCGGTCCTCTCTCAGAAGAGAGAATATTTCGTAATCATTGCCATCAGGAGTACAACTATCACCTATAAACCAGAACTCTGTTTCTTTTGAGAAGTGTTGAATAGCAAATGTCTTATCCCAACCTCTCGGATAGATATCAAAAGAAGTAGAGCCGCCTAATTTTATTGTGACATCATTAACACCGGCTTGTAGTAATTCATTTCTTATCAAAGGTAATTGATTTTTTCTAATATTATAAAGATGATCAAGTGCTTTGAACTGCTGCCTATCTCCAGTGACAGCATTTCTGCCGATTGGGCACCAATTAATTGTAGATCCTCTATTTTGAATGAAGTGTCCTGTTAATGGCATATCTTCTATTTCTGATAGTCTCGCTTGGAATCTAACCAGGATTTTCATAAGTTCTTGAAACTTGTCATGGCCAATTGCTGTATACATGTCAGTTCTAAAGACAGCCTTAAACGTTCCAGGTGTCTCTCCAGGTATGTAATATTGTGTGCCATTACAAGGAAGAATGTGACAATTATCTCTTATAAGTTTTTTCTCGAATGCAGGCCACATCTGCTCCTTAACATATTCCAAGTCAGAACCGGTTATGAACCCAATTTCAACAAGCTTGGCAAGTTCAGTAAGAACATCGATGACATCTTTAGTTATTACACGTCTTGGTTCTGTCAAGGTCCCATCAATATCAAATAAAACTACAGGGAAACTCATGATATACCTCTCACACCGTGCCACCACTTCTTATCAGCGTCGAGTAAGTCAGGCCTTACACCTGATGCTAAAACGATCTGAGCGATGTGTTCTACCCTCTCTATGTGTTCAAATGCATCCCAAGGGTTTGCTCCAACAGCGGTAACACCATGAGATACCTGCCCTACAATGTCATAACACTGTACGTTACTTTCTATACCTAGATGAACCTTAGTAAATTCTGCTAACTCTTGGCTTAATGGTGGCACCATTGGAACATTGTGCCCAACCCTTGTATATCTGAACACCTCTGGGAATGGCTTAACCATCTCATGTAAGTCCCAACCAGCGTGCATTGCTGCAATAATATTTGTTGGGTGGATGTGAACCACCGATTTAGTAGAGATAGCCTCTTTTAGAATTCTATAGTGCATGTCCCATTCTCCAGTGGGTGAGAGATTCATGCTGGAGGAGAAACTAACTTCATCACCAAAATCCATCTTTACGAGCATATCTACATTAATTACATTTTTTCTAACACCACCCGGTGTCATGTAAATTCTGTTTGATTTTCCTCTTTTAACAGAGACGTTACCATCACGAGTTGTAATCCAACCACGACGATAGGCCTCTTTCATAACATCACACATAGCAGTAAGCATATTTTAATTCCTTGGTAAAATCCATGGGTCGATAGGGACTGATAAGACACTTGTGGATTCAGCGGTACAATTACATGAATAGAAGGTAACCCTCTCCATCCTAGAGTTGCTCATCCTAATCTTACACGACTCTTGGCATTGCTTGATTACCTTATCATCTACTCGGCATGTTGTAAAGAAAAGACATGCAACAACAATCAAACCAATATTGAAGACTGTGGTTGGTATAATTGAGTAATCAAAAGATGATATCGATGTCTGATTCTCTAATGTGGCAGACTTTGACGTATTTTCCGTCTCGCTTTTCCAGCCTGTACGCCGATAACTCATTTATAGCCTCTTTTTTCTCTTCTTTTAGTGAGTCAGCCATTCTTTGGTGACTTTCGTATGTATGTACGGCAAGTATCCTTTCAACTTGCTTATTCAATCTATAAAACTTAATGAATCTAAAGATATGAAATATAATAACAATCAAAGAGCTATAAGTCAAGAGGAAAAAGACAAATAAAAATTGAGTATTGTTAATTAGCTGTTGTAAGATATCCAACTTTTATTATCTCACCTCCGTCAATTGGAAACTCGAAATAAACAGTGTTTGTTTGTTGCAAATAATACCACATGTTCTCTATATTCCCATCTTTATAGACAACAATTGAACCCTCCATAGGCACCTCTGTTAGCTGCATATGAGTGATGGGGTTCACTATAAAACTGTTTTCTGCGAGCGCAAGCTGAAAATCTCCGCAAATGTCAATAATAGTTTTGTTATAATAATTTGCAAGTGTTGAGAATCTATTTTCATCTTCTGGATCTAATCGGTAGAAAGTGTCGCACTCGCTTTGTTCATTGATACCAATTATTACTATATCGTATGTGACATCTGCATGGTACTCATCTAACCATTCTTTAAACAAAGAGACAGGCATAGCACTTTGTTCTGGCTCATCAGAAACAAAAATATAGAGCTTATCCACTCCTTGTCTTAAGAAGAACTCGCCCTCTTCGGTAGTGGTAAATCTATATAACGAAGTAAACAACTCTTCAGTCCTATCTGATGCTAATGCATACGGAGCGATATAGATCTCCATAGACGAAGTATCAGAGTCAATAGGGCCAACAAAATACTGTTCCGCCAAAGACGAGTTGATCAAAGCCATTTGGTAATCATATGTTAAAACCTCGATATCACCACGTAGGATATCGAGGCCAATTGAAACATTATCAAAGTTGTCACTCATTGAACAAGAAGTATCTAAAATAACCAATACATCTAAATCTGATGGCTTTTCTGGTTGTTGGTAGTAATCGACAACAACCTGCGTTTCTTTTTCTTGTGTATCTCTATCTTCTTCTACAACTATCTCTTGGCCTGTAATGACAGAATAATCTGTCACACACGTCATCATCGTCATACAAATTATGAAAAGTTCAATAATCCTGGTCATGGCAGTCACAAGGGTCGCACTCACAAATTGGGCACAGACTAAAGTAACTAGTCAATATTTTTAAGATTCTCTTCATTTACTTTTCTTCTCCTTGCTTCTACAGGGATACTTGGATCATCTACCCAAATAAAGTACTGTTTATTGTTAAGCACTTCTAAAATAACAGCTTTTTTTGGCTGTCGTAAGCTTTCTGAGGTAGCGTGAGGAAATTGAATATATAGAACCCAATCATCTATCCTATACATTTAAGTTAACCTCAATAAAAGTGGACTCGGCGGGAGTCGAACCCGCGTCCGCAGCACTATCCTAAAAAAGTCATTCACAAGCTTAGTTGGTTTATACCGTCCAAACCAACAAAGGTAGGTGGTTTTAATTTATTGCTTACCACCATATCACAATAAATGGTTTTGATTTTTACAACTTATCTGTTGTTTTGATTAGATTGGATAGAAGGCTCTAATCAGCCTCCTTGATCATGCCGCTAGGCGAACAGAATCAAAGTGTAGGTTGTTATTTGCAACTATAATTTTGAACTGTTAAGGTCGTATCTAACCTGCTTGCACTCTTTTACTCAAATACCCCGTCGAAGCCGTTACGAGCCCATAAAACCCAGTTTGTGGATCTCTTGCTCACCACCTGCTAATCTACAGTTTATTAGTTTATTTCGTTATATGGGCCATATGGACACCTATTTGTCGCAGCCTCACCACAACGAAAACCTAGCTCATGATAGATATGGAGCTATCCCAAATAACCTCCTGCTGGGTGTCAGGAGACACAAAGAACATATTCTATATTGTAAAGAACTGTTAGTAAGTATAGTTGTATCTGAGAAGTCTCATAAATTCTTTTACAGAGAATTTACTTACATGATCACATCTTACCCAATCATCTGGTTGATCTTCTTCATACTTCACTTCTTCTTGATTGTGCCAGTCTATCTTATAGAACTTCCAATCACCACACATCTTCTCTTCATCAATAGCACCAAACAAAAGAGCACCACCATATTTAGATATCATATAAACAGGTTGTCTCTTCAACACTTCATTTAGATCAGTAGCTTTCATTTTTTGTAGTTCTTCGGTTGAATACTTCATTCTTGCCTCCACAAACAGTATATGACTCCTAGCCTCACCCGTCAAGGTGATCGGAGAAGTATTTATCTACCTTGAACTGAGAATATGCATCGTTAAACACTTTTTTCGAGATCCCTAGAAATCTTGCTGCTTCTTTCTTTGACTTTGTCGCTGCCACAGCATACAATATCAATGCTTCCTTCATGATCTTCGTTGAATTACTCCAAAAAGTAAAACCATATAATTTATTATTAATATTCTTAGATGATAATTCTAATTTTAAAGCAATGATTTCTTCTAAAGATAAAGAATTTAAAAGAGCAAATACATCATCTTTGTATTTGCTCTTAAGAACATTATATAAATTTTTATAATGAAAAGTAGTCTTAGCCATCAGTGGCCGCCAAGTTTCATCCTAATTCTATTTCTTAAAGTTTTTACTTGAGGAGCTAGTTTCTTCTTTTCTTCATCATTAAGGCCTTTCATGGTATTAATAATTCTATTTAGCTGTCTGACTTGTTCTCTTGCCTTTTTCATCTCTTCAGCACCTTCAAGCTGTAATGGTTCTTCACCTTCTGGTTCTTGAAGCTCAGCATCACCAGTATCTGCTACTGGCTCTTCCGCAGCCGGTTCATCGGTTGGTTCTGGGACAGGTTCTTCAGGAGTTTCTGCATCTTGTGCCTTAGCATCTTGGTAAGCTTGGTTGGTAGGCTCATCAGGAGTTCCACCCATTTCCTGTTCAAACTTGTCAAAGTAAAGCTTTGCGTTAGCGATTAGATAATCATAAAAAAGCTCTTGATCTTCTGGGATTGCGAGGGTATCATATGCATCAACAATTTGAGACTCGATAGACTTATAAGAATCAAATGCTCTATTGCGGCCTTGAATCTCTTCAGGAGAGTTCATACTATCAATTCCAAACTCATCTTTTGGATCGGCAGGTCCTTCTTCGTCCTCTTTCTCTTTATCAGTGCGAATATCAATGAACTTGCTATCTTCCCCTTCTTCGTCAGATAATGTTACATTGACCTCCTCTTCAAGTCCTTCACCGCCTCCAGCGTCTTTGTTTGTCTTTACACTTACAAGAGACTTCTCAATAGCATTAATAATGTGAGATCTAAAGGATCTACGTTCCTCAGAAGATGAAGTAGCCTTTACATAATCATTCTTTAAAGAAGGGACAATATTTCTAAGCAAGTCAGAAAGAACATTAATACCAGTTGATTTAGATGGAGGCGTTTCATTATCAGGAGTGCTCCTCTCCATAAGAGTCTTTTCAATATTGATAAGGTTTCTTATATGCTTTCTAAACTGTTTTTCTTCATTAATAATACTATCTTTTTGTTTCTTGATAATGGTGATTGCTTTTCTTATATTAGATCTAAGAGCTTGTTCTTGTAAATTCATTGTGTTATACCTCGTGACATAATTAGTTGATAAACTTCGTTTATGATGCCCTCATTAGCCTTAACCGACGAATATGGGGAGGACGCTTGTTGAAATTTTTTGTTCTTTTTTTTTGTTCTTGGTTTCCATGGATCGTTTCCCACATGGCCCATGGCTCCAACTGAGCCAGCCGAAGACATTTCAAATAGTGAAAGTACTTCTGTCCTCACCTCTTCACCTAAGAAATCATCTAAAAGAGACATCGCTGTGTCGTCGTTGGGCATCGACATGAGATACCGCATATCAGAAGAGTGGAAGCTTGCTGGATCCTTACCAGTCCTAACACTTGGCATATCATTCATTATATCAGAGTTTTCTAATAAGTTAAGATACTCTGGAGAGTGTTGAGCAGAGTCGATCGCTGTTTCTTCCAATGGCAACAAATTAACACCACTTACATTCTTAAATGCTTCTCTGACTTTCTGATAATCATTGCCTTTTCTGCTACTTCCGACAATAAAGCTAGTTGAAGGGTTATGTGTTCCGCTTGTGATGAAATCATAAGCCGCATTGATCGGAGAGGCTTTAGGAGATATTTGAATATCAACGTTATCTAAGTCTTTGGCTAAGATCTCCCAGATCTTCTTTGAGTGTTCTGCGGTGATCTCTTGTCCTCCTGAGATCGACCTGTTATTCTTTAGAGGTGCCGAGATCATAACAATAACCTTGTTGGCTCTGCTACTATACTCTTCTACCATATGTAGATGGCCTCTATGTGGAGGCTTAAACGCCCCAGGCACAATAGCGATTGTTTGATCTTCACCTATAATCTGCTCTTCCCCAAGAACTTGATTGAACGGTGAATATTGACCTTTGACAATAAAATTACCAGTTATTTTAACTGGGCCATAAGGATTTAGATGACCATCTCTCAGTACAACCCCTTCAAAGTTTTTAACCTCACCGAGAGGACAAGACATAGAATCAAGAACTACTTGACCCAATCTACGGGTCGCCTCAACCATAATAAAACCATATATGGCCTTTTGAGCATCTTGTTCTTGTACAAAGTCAATAATAGGGGAGCCTTCGGAGATATAATTGAAGATCTTACGGCTCGTAGCACTGACAGGTCTTTGGTTGTAGACCTTTACGCGTTGATTGTGGGGGTTAGATGCCTCTGTAAGCCATTCTCTCAAGGATTTGGTAACAGTGGTCGCAGAAGACACTCTAACAGCACAGGAAGCCTCCAAGGCGCTGTAAAAGTCAACCTCGCGGGTGGATTCAGTCAAGATCTGACCAAAAATGTTGAAATTATGACTTTCGGCCACTGGTTTGAGTTTTTTGATTAACCTCTCAAACACCCTTTTATCGTATTTTACCTCTTTTGACCCCCCTCTGGAACCACGCTGTACAAGGGCATTTACGCCATGTATGGCCAAAAAGTTACCCTTATGTTCCACTATGTTGGTCGTATTGGACACAAATTCAGTGTTTAGGTAGCGATTTCCTTCGTCAAATAGACCTAATCGCTTCAATTCGGGCCTAATGTGAGGTAAAGCTTCGTTTAGGATGGTCAAAAGCTGAAAAACATGCTCTCTCATGCTGTGATTTGGCGGAAAACGGTCATTTATACGAGATAATGTCACACCTTGCACATCTAGATCGTTTTTTGTACCTCGATCAACAGCAAATTCGTAGTTTTTGCCCTCTTTTACCAATTTAAAGGACACATTGACACCATCAACCTTCAAACTAGCCGAATTTCCCTCTTTTACAACAGTTTTTGCCTGTTCAAAGAAAGAAATTAGCTGTTTTCCGTTTGTAACCCACGAAAGCTCGTAGGGATGAGCCATATGTCCAGCAATTCCGCCCATTCTCTACTCCTTGTCGAGTCTTTCTTGTAGATAATCTCTTTCAGAGGTCAATTTTTGCGTTTCAAACTTAAGTTTGTCTAAACTTTGCTTTGCGGAGCGTAGTTTTCTGTCTTGAACTGCATTTTTTGGCTTGATTAAGTCGAGAGCCTCAGAAACAGTCTGAATATAGGTGTAAACATCTACTTCACCCTCGCCTGATAGGAATTCCTGCCATAAAAACTGAGATGAAGGCATAATCAGCCCTCCTTGAGGCTTTCTTGGATTAGCTTGCGGATATAGGCACGTAGTTTGGCTTCCTCTACTTTCTTTTTCTGAAACTGTGGAGGGACAACACCTTTTTTGGCTTTGCCAGAAGGTTTTTTCTTGTTATCTTTGTCTCCATCCTCATTATCATCTTTGCCTGGATTTTTATCGGCGTAGTCTGGCACTCCGTCTCCGTCTTCATCAGGCTTTTTATCTTCACCCTCTTCGATTGGATCTTCATCTTCCTCTTCTTCCTCTCTAAGACGGTCAGGGTCTGCATGTCTACCATGAAGTCTGTCCATGTTGTCGTGTTTTAGAGCGGCACCGCCCTCAGTAAGACCATCAAGGTTGAATCCAAAACCCCATGATTCAGAAAGAAGAGTGCCTAGCTCTTTATTTCTCCATTTTTCGTGTGACATATCTAAAGTTTCTCCTTTTTCTAAAAACTCTCTATAAATAGTCTTTTCTTTCATCATATCTTCAAAATCTCGAAAGACAAGATTACCTACACTGTAAGCTTCTTCCTCCATTTTTCTTAAATGGGGGTCTTTTTGTGCATAACCTTGCTCTCCAACCATTGACTCACGGTCAAATTCGCCTCTGCAGTTCTGAGCATGATGGACCAACTCATGTGATAGAGAGCGAAGAACGTCTTTTGGGTGCCTGTTGTGAACATAAAGAACGATACTCTTGTTGCCTGGGTCATAATGGGCAGTCTTGCCAAATATGCTCTCAGAATTTTCTGGATCAGTCCTTAGATAGATGTTTGGGGCATCATCAAATCCCATTTTATCTTTTGCATAAGGCAAAAACCTCTTTACAACTGGTTGGAGAATATCTTTCATTACATTAATCGTTCCTTACACTCGTCAGAGTACCAAATATACTCTATATAGTTCCCCGAAGGGTCTTTTAAGAAGGCTCCAACAGTTCCATCTCTATGATGTGTGACGATTGCACCACCTTCAGTAGTAGGTAAGTCTTCTTTGTCCTCTACTAAGAAGCCGACATGAGGCCATGGATAGTGCTCTTTACTGATAAGAGCAATATAAACATTATTAACCTTTAATCTTATATATTTGTGGTCGCGGAAAGATACCTCAGCATCAAGGTTTTCGCAATACCACCTCTCAGACTCTTCTAAATCATCTACTCTGATTGCAATATGATCAACAATTGACATCTTTAACCTCTGCCCCTTCTTTTGTTTTGTGTAAATGCATGACAAATATGTCCACTTTCTTATTTGACGGCGCAAGGGTGACAACTTCAGCCATTGAGACCGGTCTGCCGCCATATTCTACTTCTTTAATTCCAGTTAGGATACCATAGACTCGCTTAAACTCGTAATTACAAGGATTCCAGTCATACCAATAAACCAACTCACCAACAGATAGTTCTTCTGCGGTGAGTTTACCAAAATTCTTTGTTACCTTTAAGCTCATTTCTAAAAGTAATTACTTATTTTTAGCTGTTTTTGACTTACTAGTATCAATTTTTATTGTTTTTAGGCTTTTTTTTGTTTTATTGATCACTTCTACATCAAAAAACCTATCTTTTCTTCTATTTTTAGACATTTTTATAAATTATAGCGATTATCATGCAAAAGTATGCCTAAAATCACTGCCAAACTGGTCACTATTGTGAATTCGTGACCAAAAAGTAGGTAAAGTAGCCAAAAACCAGCTACGGAGAGTCCAATTCTCATCATTTTTAGTTAAATCCTATCTGTTCTATTTCTTCAAAAGGCATTGCAACAATATATGGGTTTGCAAATACCAACATTCTTTCTTTATCATCTAATTCATCGGAGACAATAAATATCTCTGTGCCCCGCTCAAGCTTAACAAACCGCTTTAACATCAGTGAGTAACAGTAGATCACTCCTTTGCCTTTAATCATACATGGAGCCTCAAGAGGGCCGTCAGAAAAGGTAACGTCGCCTATGATTTGAGCGGTTAACTTCTTAATTAAGTTTTTGTCAATCGTTTCCCAAGACATCTTTTACCCTATAGATACTTAATGGTTTATTAGTTTTATAGTAATGTTGTGCTATTGATAGCCCATGTTGGCGACGCACTTCATAAGAATATGTTCCTTTTGGTGTATATAACCAAGTAACGGAGTAATAGTGATTATTCTCTGCAGTTATTATACCAATTCTGGTCCTAGATGTAAGGGCTTCTTTCGTATCTTGTACTAAATCACCTATATCCATTAGAAAATCTTTGATGCCGCTACCAAGGCAGCCATTGCAAACTGCACAACTGCAAATATAGTCACAGCCTTTGTCTTGAAGAGTCTTAGTTCTTCTATTTCTTTCATGGCTTTATCTAGCTGTGGGGGCGAAACAACCTCATCAATACGTTGTTTCCAATTTTGAATCTCTTGTACCTTGTCTTCTCTGGCTTTAAGCGCAGTTATTTCTTGCTTCATTTGTTGAAGCTCTTCTCTAAGGCCATCAATACCCTTAGAAAGGCCTTCTAGTTGTTGCAATATAAGTTTGGAATAGTTTTCCCAACCAGCAGACTCAGACATAGCGAGTTCCTCCAACAATAAATAGGCAAGGTATGAGCGTTTTAACTACCTGATTTTTTCAAGGATGATGTTTGTAGCCAAAAGCACCATAGCTAGGCCAATTTATACTTCTTTTTCTCTTGGAAGGTGGCCTGTGTATTTAATTGTCAGGTTGTTCTCACCACCAAGATGCTTTTCAACAACATCAATGTTGCCAGGATCATCATCTGAGAAACCAACTTTAGTTGGTAGATCTTGATTCATTTCTCTAACATAAGTCATGAAGCCATTCAATGCTTCTAGCTTGGCAGCTTCTGGATTGTCTGCACCTGCCCCGGAGAAACTAACAGGATGGAATTTACACATATCAAGATACTGCTCAATGATGTCTTCACCTTCTCCTGTACCCATGGCCGCCATATTTCTATATTTTCCTAGACTAGACAATAGTGCTTGCTTATCGATGCCATCTCTACCATCCTCTATAAGAGCCCTTGCAGCACTCCTTAAAGTTTCTGGATGGTGGCCTCTGGCAGTGATAATAGCAAAGATTGAGCCACCGTTAAGACACTCTACAAAGTCATCCCATGAGGGGCCAAGCTCAGCGGACATTGAATCTTTTATAAACTGCTCATCGCCTGTAGGGTGTCTAAAGTTTCTAAAAGGCTCTTCTGAGAAACTAATAACAGAGTGGCCTTGATAATCAAAAGGCTCTTTTCCTATAAATGTTCTATACTCAGCAAAATCTGCTGTTCCCATAGGAACTTCAACACCGGCATCACTCTTCAGCATAATTTGTGTTGGCATCATCAGGATATTGTCATCCCAATCGAAGGCGTAATACTTAAAGTCTGGTTC
>UEXM01000245.1_pt1 | contig 59836 bp, 62 predicted proteins | sample 1796661 | NCBI WGS metagenome assembly UEXM01 (sample SAMEA4772469, study PRJEB27181) | metagenome | reverse complement strand
CTGTCGTCGTCCTGACGCGCCATGTAGTCCTTCATGATTTCCATGAAGTCATCTGCGATTTCTGTTTTAGTCATTGTCTTCGATTTGTGTCCAGTTGAAAATAAATTCTTCAAGCTCATCGGCAAGGCTATCCATGTCGGTGTCCAGTAGCACCTCTTCGCGGTCAACGAGGAGCTTGGTTAACTCCTTGTACGCTCCTGTGTCGTTCAGCACATGGCTGATACGTTCGATAAGCAGTTGTTTCTTCGTCATGTCAAATCAAATTGTGTATTCTTGAAGGCCTCTTGTAAGCGGTCCTTGTTGCTTTTGTCTGCCTTGAACCACGCCCTGATGAGCGCAAGTTCGAAGCTACCGCAGTTCTTCATGCGATTGTCAAGTCTTTGGCCTTGTGTCATAATGTGTTGTATTCATTGTTTGCTTGCTTGATGAAGTCCAAGATGCACCCGATGGTGAAGAATGGCTTGCTGTCAGAGAGGACGCAGTTGACCTTGCCCTTCCCGTCTAGAACGACAGCGGCAATTTCTGAAGGTCCATCCTCCATCGCAACCATGGAGACTCCAAGGGTTGGAGAGAGCGGGATGATGACTTGCCCTCTGTCTCCTACGTTTGGTCGGAAGCAGAAGTTTAGGTTTTCGACAATCATGTGTATTGTGTTTAAGGGTTTCTAGTATTAGAACGTTGGTGGGGAAGACCTTATTGTCCTCCCCGTTGTTAACGAATGTTAATCTCCGAGGATGCAATCGACAGCTTTCATTGCTTGCGTTGCCGCGCTCACGACCAACTTCGGTTCCTTGCCAATCTTGCTCAACCACCCATTGATGTAGGCCTGTGAGTTCATGGAGTCAGACTTGGGCTTGATGCCCACGATGCCCGAGAGGAACTGCGCACCAATCTCCGCCACCAATTCCTCCTTGGAGTACTCCTCGTCGCCAAACGAGTTCATCTGCACCAAGGTGTCACGATTGAGTAGGCTCTTGTGGCCTGTGCTGTGCGTCAACTCGTGGAACAGGACCTTGTAGTAGTCGTCAGGAGAGACGAAGGTCTCCATCTTGGGCATTTGGACATGGTGGGCCGCAGGTTTGTAGTAGGCTCGTGAACCTCCCTGCTTCAGAGTAGGCTTGCCCACAAAACCACCATAAACCGCTTCTGCGCTCTCGATGGGGGTTGTATCACCCTTGGCCTCCACAACCTCTCTTCGAGGTTCGATGCCATCGCATTGCGCCACATTGAAGACGTTGTACGTCCGCAGAGAGAAGAACTTCTCGTACTTCTTGCCGCTAGGTACTTCTGACGCCTTCCTGTACCACTTCTTGTCCTCGTCCTGAATGCTGATGCTCCAGAATACCACGTTGGTAGACTTCTCACCTTTGCGCACCTGACCCTTCAGGCCAACAGCTTGCTTGTAGGTCAACCATTCGTTGTGCTCATATCCCTTGGCTTCCGCTTCAGCGAACAGGAACAGGACGTTCATCCCCTTGTATCCCTTGCCTGTGGCTCGGTTGATGGGGTGCAACCCACCACCACCTTCCCATGGTCGGAACCATTGCATACCCTTTGCCTTGATGCCATCGACAACCCGTGCCGTGACTTCCTCGTAGACGTTTCTCTTCTTCTTCATTGCTCTATTGTTTTGACAAATTCAACCTTGCGAACTCTGTGGTCGTGGGGCACGAGAGCACGAGCCATTTGACGCGCTCCTTCCATGCTGTTTTCGATGAAGTCAATCTCTCTCCAATCATCTCGGTCTCGACCACGGATGTAAGTCATTCGGTATACGTTCATGTGTATTGTGTTTCTAGGTAATCTAACGTCATGTTCAGTCCAATTCGTATGCAGGAGAGCACCAAACTCCATCCCGCGTACATACCCAACAGGTGGGCGAAGATGTCCATGCTTGTCATCGCTTCAGAGGTTTGAGGTGTCGATGTGGATGCCGAAGTGAGTCTCCCTCTCCGCCATGCGTTTGATGGTCAACTGAATCTTGTGCTCCTCCAAATCCTTGGCGGCCAAGTCAAACTCGATTCGTGCGATGCGGGCTTGCTCACGAAGGTCCTTCATCCGAATGTAGGCGAGGTTCTTGCGTTGCAGTAGTTGGGCTTGCATTGTGTACTTCATGGTTCAGATGGTTTGGCCGAGGACCCTTGATGCTTGGAGCAACGTCTCGCAGGCAGACTTCAACTCGGGCGTTTTGATTTGATTGATGTGGTAACAGAATCCATTGACTTCAACGTGGGTGGTGTCGCCCATCGTTTGGATGTTGTAGTCCGCGTTCGTGCCGCTGAACTCGGTGCTGATTTTCGGGAGCATGCTCATTGTGCTTGGGGTTTAAGAGTTTGACACAGACGCCTCACGGCGTTTCGTCCAATTAGGACTCTTCAGTGTGCCTTGGTTGGGCCTTGGTAGCTCATGGGGAGGAGGTGTCCATGCTTGAACAACTGAATCACGCAACGTCTTGCGGCTACCTCTGTGCGCACCCCTCGGTCAAGGTCTACGCGCATCTGCCTGTGAATTTTGAAACTTGTCATTGTGCTTGGGGTTTGATAGTATAACGTTGTCGTCATCGTTTTAGTATGAGCCGTCAGACTGCATACGATGGATGTTTCGGTCATAGCCCGAAGGAGATGGCAGGTTCTTCAAGTCTTGGATGTCCTTGCGAGCCATCCCGTACAGACGCTTCATGCGCTCAACCTCGGCTCTCTCGGCATCCAACTGGTCGGCCATTGTGCGAATCAAGTTCTGCATGTCGGTTGCCGTTTTCTTGATGCCGTTCTTCATCATTCGTTGAACGTCAGCGGTGGTGCAAACGCCATCCTCGTAGCGTTGTTCGTTGCCAATCACGTCGGCCATGTTGCGCAAACGTTCCGCTGAATCGTCTGCTTGCTTGATGCAATCACAAGCGTATCTTTTCATGTTGTTCATTATCAGTGAGTTAAGGGTTTGTGGCTAGGAATCAGCTCCCGCCTTCTGATACCTATACGAGTCTCGTCTTCGATTTAGTATGGACCTATATGCAAACAAAAGTTAACGCACCACAATGTCCCATGTGTGGGTTCCCCCATGGAGCATGAACGATTGGGGAAGGGATTGTGCCTGTGGTCTGTGTGTCTCATCTCCTGTGGTCCATCTTGGTCTGTCTTGCTTGGACTGGGGAGAGCCAAAAGTCAAATGCCAAAACTGGATTCCCAAAGGGGAAAACGTCGAGGGGCTGGGGTTCAGGATTCCGTTTCCGATTGACATCGGTGCTACTGCTGTATATGTATAATCCCCTAGGTGCGTATGTCTGGCCTATTTTCACATACCTTCGCATAATTATTATCAGCCTCGATATGTGTTATGCTCTTCTATCTGTCACCTTTCTATCTATGGTATTACACTATATGTATCTCGAAAGATAATTCCGCGCTGGGTTATGGTGTTACCCACCCTACTTGACTTTGAAAAAAAAATGTAGTACCTTCGCTACATCCTTGAGAGGACGTCTTGAGGTTACGGACCTGATGGGTCCTCACCTCGGTCAGACTGTTTGTGAGATACAGGCAGCTTAGGGTCCTCTCTTAAAAAAGTATCAAGGGACAGCTATGCACATGCAATTAACAGACGAGATGATTCAGCTGTTGCAAGAAGCCACTAATAACACTAGGGGGCAGCACACAGCGCGTGGAAGGAGGAGGGCTATGGCCAGGGCTCTAGATAAGCTGAGCAATAAGCTGCCACCTCCTTCGTTAGAGGAGTATGACTAAAGAACCCATCCACATGTGTGACGTCGTCTTGTTTGACAGCAAGTCGAAGAAGGAGTACAAGCTGTACGATGCTATCCTTGTTGGCAATGACAAGAACCTTATATGGCGGAACGAGTATTTCAGGGAGAAGCTCATAAAGGATATCTTCAAGAGCAAGGCTCGTATCAACAAGCAACAGAACAACCTTCACCTTACGTGTAGCAGCATAACGTTTAAGAAGTTCATCAGCTACTCTAATGCGAAATGGGGTTGCACCAAATGATTATATTTGTGCATGCTCGTTTCAAAGAAAAAGAAAAAGCCTTCTGCAGGGACTCGCCGCAGCTCAGCTGTTAGTGAGAGTGCCCAGAGAGAAGTAGAAAGTGTGCGTAAGTATCTTATGGATGCTGTCCCTGATGCTCAGCTCGATGAGGACTTCCTCGTTAAAGTTGCATCCACTTATGGTTTGTCTAGAAAGAATCCCTCCGTCCTAGCTGCTGCAGTGAAAAAACTCCAGAAGCAATGAAGACCACAAAGAAGTCAGAGAGAGGCAAGCTTAAGGTCAGCAGCAAGAAGGTATCCGTCCCACCCCCATCTGGTTACCACTGGATGGAGGAGCAGGGGCGGTTCTACCTTATGAAGGGGGACTACAAGCCACACCCTGGCGCCGTGAAAGAAGCACCCTTTAAGGTGGCCTCTCATGGCTAAGTCCTTCAACAAGAAGTATACGGCGGGCTCGAAAAATTCTGCGAAGCGCAAAGCGCTTATGAAGCAGATATCAGCCATCTACGCCAAGTACCGTGGCACGAAAGCAAAGCGACAGAAGAAAGGATTCCCACCAGCCGTAGCTTCCCGACTGAAGAAGCTTATGGCACAACGTGACAAACTATGAGTAAGAAGAAGAGCACCAAGGGTTCGTTCCTTTCGAAGCTTTCTGCTGCGCAGAAAGAAGTGTATCGTCGAGGTCTCGCCGCGTATATGTCCTCAGGAAATAGACCGAAGACGTCCCAACATGCGTGGGCTGCGGCCCGTGTGAAGTCCGCATTTGGCAAGGCTGAGGCCAGGAAGATTGCAGCAAAAAAGAAAAAGAAGAAGTAACTTATCTTTGAAACCATGATGTACAAAAAGAAAGACTACGCCGCTGGAGGAAGGATGCCAGAATGGTTGTTGAAGAAATTCAAGAAGCGTAAAAAAGAGATGGGAGAGGGTGGCAAGATGTACTACGTCACAGGCGGTGCCGTAGGCGAAGAGGAGGAGTTGTTGGCTGCTATGGATAGAGCTAACGAAGCAAAGAAAAAAGGACGAACCATCGCGTCTCTTAATTCAGACGATAAGCCTCTTCGCAAAGAAGGCGACTTCATTGTGGAGGGCCCCGACGACGCCATCGACATCGAGAGACTTCAGATGGCTTCCGAAACAACGAACCAGGTGGGTGGTGTTCCTCCTCGGATAGCAAAGATGTTCCTGGCCGAGAGAGGTAAGCCCGAGATGAAGATGGGCATGAAGAGAGAGCAGATGGACAGGATTATTCCACCAGCACCTCCAGAGCAGACTCCCGACCCAGTAAAGAAGTCTGTAGACTACAGCATGGGTGACGACCTTGAGTCCAGTGCGGTATTCAATAGAGGTATCGCGCAGAGTGGTGCTCGTGGTGAGGGAACCACTGGTGGGTTCAGAGGTGTCCGCTCCGACTTGGTGCAGGACGGCATGCTAAAAGAAAGAGGTGAGGTGACAGACTTGTCTGACCTGCCTGCTTACATGACAGAAGACCCAACCTTTAAGAACCTCGTTGCTGAAGCCAACAGAACGAAGTATCAGCAGGACATCGGCAGAGAGTCAGGTAGATTCTCTGATACGGGTGGCCAGGCTGCAAAGGACTTGGCTGACATCATGAGCGGACGCATCACCCTCGAAGCCTATAAGGAGAGACAGAACAGAGCGTCTGCATCTTTCGGATACGGCGGCAAGATGTCCTTCGGAGTAAGCAAAAAAAGAAGGGGCTAAGCCCCCTCCCTTTTATCACTTAAGAATCTGATTGCCTGTCGGCTGCTTCAGGTTGTATGGGTTACCTGGAAGGTTCCACGGCAGTGGTCGGTTAACCAGTGCGGAACATCCGTCACCGCTGCGGAGGATAAGACGGTTGGCTTCTCTTTCGGGTGTGTCCATAAAGGGGATACCGATGGCGACGATTACCGCGAGGCGTAGGAGGAACTTTTTCATGAGTTTGAATTTATTAAATTTGTGTGTTGCTCTGCTTCTATAACGGAGGTGGATTCTAGATATTGTGTAAACGAATGTTAAATGGTACCCAAGAAGAAAGGCAAGCCTGCCACCGACGGTAATTATTACTTCTTTGGTTCATACCCAGAGCAGCCCGTAGCCCCCGAAGGGTTTAGGTATAACCAAGGAGACATGGTCCCAGAGGACTGGCAGGAGTTCCACGAGGAGAGCCCGTCCCTTGATATGAATAGTATGGTCAACAGACAGATGGGTGTAGAGTCCTCCTACCTTCCTGGTCGTAGCTCTAGCGCAGGGGCCACAGGCCTCGGGCAGTTTAGACCTATCGCTCAGAAAGAAGTGGTACGCCTGGGTATCATGAACGAAGGGTGGGACCCCAACGACCCCGTGCAAGCGAGAGAGGCTATGTCTGGTTACATGGAGAACCTGTACGACAGGGAGTGGGTGCATGCAGAGAAAAGCGACCCCATCGTCGCATACGCTAAGGCTGCCTTTGCATACAATGCGGGGGAGGGTACAGCACGCAGTGAGCTCACCAGACTTAAAGACAAGTACGATATCTACAACAGCCTTGATTGGATTAAAGAAATCAACAAGGAGAGTAGAGAGTACATCGAGCAGATTGCAGGGATGGATACCGAGAAGGGGCGACAGTTTGAAGAGAACTGGCCTACGTTTGAGGCCCGTCGTCAGAAGATTTACGGGGAGTAATCTTTATCACCTCCTCTCCGTGTAGCTTGCGATAGAACCGTTGGACTAGAAGTCTAGCCTTCTGCGTTATCTGATAGCGAGCTCTGTAGTTGCCCTTATTGTATTTAAGGAATGCCATCTGTTCCATGGTAGCATTCGCTAGGTCCTTCTTGTAGTATATGCGTTCCACCAACCCCTTGTTCTTTAGGGGGCGCAAGACCCTCTCGTAGAACTTAGTCTTGTTCTGGTGCAGTGCCTCGGCTATGTGGGCTCTGGTAAAAAACTCGTAGTCGTACATAAAGAGCAGGCACTCAAGCTCATTCTCTGTGACATCGTAGTTACTGGATATGTCTCTCTTTGCAAGCTTGTAGTACTTGAGGTAGTTGTTATTGACGTACCTCTCGTTCAGCATAGAGAACTCTCGGAACTTTCTTCCTTTATGGGTTCTGCTCATTGAAGTATATTTGTGGTGTAAAATTAAGAACATGGCCTCACTCGCTGGAACGCAGATTAAAAACTCTTACACTGGGCTGTTGAAGACCACTGACAACAGTGCGGTGACAACGGGACTCAAAAGAATTACAGATGGAGCAGGGGCAGACTCAGCTCTGCAGCTTTCATCTAGCCAAGTAAAGGTTGATGCTCTTCTTGTGGAGAACGTGTCCGAGACCAGCACCCTTACTAGGTTTTTGACTTGGGACGACACAGCTAAGACTGTTGGTTTTTACGACTTCACTCAGTCAGACCCTGTTGTCAGTGTGGCTACTTCAACGGGCACGGCTACGGTTTCTACAGGTAATAACGCATCTAATTCATTTACGGTAGCAGCAGGCACGGGTCTCACCCTCGCCGTTAGCGGAACTACGATTACGCTTACAAACTCCGCAACCGTTGGAGCTACTGTTGCTCTTGATGCTACCAATAGTAAATACTCTGTCACGGATACGGCAGGTGTGACCAAGGCCATCGAGCTTGTTGGCGCGGGGGCTACGACAGTCACCTCGGTTGAGGCTGCCAATACCCTGACGGCTACCATCAGCTCCCTTGAGAGAAACGTAACGAAGAAGGAATTTATATCCCTGACTGCCGATAGAAACCTTACGGCGGGCCAATCAGGAAGCACTCTTGTTGTTTATTCAGCAATGAATAATGGTGATGGATTAGTACTACCAACCTGGCAAGAAGGTCTTTTTTACGATATCGTATTTGCCACCACTGGCGGCGGGTGGTCTCTAGAGACAAAACTAGAAACAGACGGTATCTTTGGTTCATTGACAATTCACAGTAGTGCCATCAGTAATGGAACTACAGTATCGGACATCATGGTCAAGTCAGGTACTAGTTACGCTATGAATCATGCCTACAGCACGCTTACGTGTTTTAAGAATCTTTCAAACACTACGGGACGTCCTAATAAAGTCAACTTCAAAAACAGTTACAATACTCAATCCACCGAACAACTTGTTGGTGGTATCTCGGGAAGTAAGATTACCGTCATGGCCGTGGCCGACAACAACTGGTTCATATACGGTGACGTTCATTCAACGAATACGTTTAACACGAATATCGAAGGTGACCAGGAGTCCCCTGATGGAACATTTGAGGACTACATTGCTTTGACGCCTTTCCAAAACTGGACAGCGGCTACCTCAGACGGAACCAGAGATTAAGTATCTTAAGGCTATGGACGACATCTTAAAGAAGACCATGTTTGAAGAACTCGATGAGTGCTTTGAGCAGATAGAAGCTATCGTTGCCAAGTACAACACGAGCGGAAACGTAGTGTACATGGCGTGCGTGGGGGCTATGGAAGAAGAGGAGGAGGATACACACGAGTGGCAGCTCAAGTACACATGGAATGTAAAAGACACTGACGAGTTAGAGGAGGTGGTTCAACTTCAAGTAGAGGCTTTCATGAAGTCTCACGAAGAACCTGACGACCCCCTCGACTTCCTCTTTATGAATTGACATGAATCTAATTAGAAAAATTGTTGTGGGTCCTAATCCCAAGGACGCCATGGCTTACTACGTCGGCATGAGAGCTGGCAAAGGAAAGGTGTCCGCCATCGTCGAAGACGAGAGGGCTATGTTCAAGCACAGCATTCGCAGATACAACGTATTCATTGAGGACGAGGATTCTTCCTATATTTGGAAGACGGTTGAGAACCAGCCAGTCTTAGTTGAATACGATTGTAATTTTGAATGAAGTCATTAAACCACTTCTTCGTTAAAGTAGAAAAGCGCTTTAACGATACGCTTAATGTCGCGGGCAAAGACATTTACCTCGAATCCAAGTTCGATGAGTTTGAGAACAGGATTTGTTTTGGAGAGATAGTTTCCGCACCCCTTCGTCACGCTACAGGCGCCAAAGAAGGAGACACTCTGTTTTTTCATCACCATGTGACAACAACGAAAGACCTCTCTATAGGAGATGACACGTACATAGCTAGGTATAGCACAGGACGGGGAGATGCTATCGCTTACCGATGTAAGGACACAGGTGAGATTTCAATGCTAGGTCATTGGATTTTTGTAGTTCCCACAGAAGAATCTCAAGATGTAGTGACAGAGTCGGGGTTAGTTTCTCGCCTTGCTATACACAACAAAAACGAGAACCTCGCAAAGATGTTTAAGCCCTCGGATTACTTATCCCAACAGGGAGTAACAGAGGGGTCTATTGTATGCTTCACTAAAGATGCAGACTACAAGATGACTCTCGATGATGGTAGCGTTGTTTTTAGAATGACTGAAGACAACTTGAACTATGTCAAAGACTAAGTTCACAACAATGGCTGCCTCAACAAGGCTTATGGATAGCATGGCTATCGCCATTGACAACATGATAGAGGAAATAAAAAAGCCTGTAGACCCAGAGGTTAACGGCAGTGCTCGAAAGGCAGAGCTTCAGTCGATAAAGCAAACAGCGGTTGACTGTAAGGAACTCATCGTAGAGCGCCAGAGACTAGAGCAGATGGTTAAGGACCTTAAGCAGAACGGTGAAATTAAATCAGACAAAGACTACTCTGGAGGTTTTGCCGAAAGGTTTAGTAAGTAATGTCATTAGTCCTTATAGAAGATGAAGAGGCTCTTATCTCAATTTGCCCCAACGGTACGCAGGGAGAAACTGTCGAACTTGCAGGGCTACGCATTCTTCTTCCCGCTCAGCCTCCCGAAAAGGAGATTGTCGGATATGGAGAACCAGACGACATGCAGCTGTGGGAGAGGGGGGCTATGCCAAAGGAGCTGTCTAGGATTAAGTCTATGGATGAGTGGGCAGAGATGCCAAGGGAGTTTAGAGAAAAGTTTCGTCCATATATCGAAGAGGAGTTTCGCCGTAGGCGTGAGGGCTTTTGGTTTTTCAATGAGGGTGTACCTACATATATTACGGGCAGGCACTATATGATGCTTCAGTGGACGAAGATGGATGTCGGATATCCCGACTACCTCTCGTTCCAAAGAGACATCTTCTTGCACATGGCCGCGTGCGAAGCCGACCCGCGATGTATGGGACAGCTGTACACGAAGTGTCGGCGTAGTGGTTATACAAACATCTGCTCTGCTGTACTCCTCGACGAGGCAACACAGGTAAAGGATAAGCTGCTAGGCATACAGTCTAAGACGGGCAAGGACGCTCAAGAGAATATCTTCATGAAGAAGGTGGTGAACATGTTTCGCTACTACCCTTTCTTCTTCAAGCCTATTCAAGACGGAACCACAAACCCCAGGATGGAGCTGGCCTTTCGTGAGCCTTCAAAGCGTATCACCAAAAACAATAAGACCGCTCAAAAGGGCGAGGCTCTTAACACCGTAGTGAACTGGAAGAACACCACCAACAACGCATACGATGGTGAGAAGCTTCACATGATGTATCTCGACGAGGCAGGCAAGTGGGAGAAACCTACAGACATAAGAGAGGCTTGGAGGATTCAAAGAACCTGCCTTATCGTAGGTAGAAAGATTATTGGAAAAGCCTTGGTGGGAAGTACCGTTAACCCTATGGATAAGGGAGGCAATCAGTTCAAGCAATTATGGAATGACTCCGATGCCACAAATAGAAACGCTAACGGAAGAACGGTATCTGGGTTGTATCGAATCTTCATCCCCGCTCACGATGCACTAGAAGGTTTCTTTGATAAGTACGGAAATCCCATCGTTGATATCAAAGAGCCCGTCACCGCAATGGACGGGGAGGTGATGACCTTTGGCGCAAGGAGGTTTTTGAAGAACGAGAGGGATGCTCTTAAACACGACGCCAGAGAGCTGAATGAGTTCATAAGGCAATTTCCATTTACAACGGACGAAGCCTTCAGGGACTCCGTAGAAGGTAGCCTGTTTAACATCGGTAAAATTTATGAGCAGGTAGAACACAACGAGATGATGTTTCCAGACCCTGTGGTTAGAGGAAACTTTACATGGGCTGGGGGCGTAAAGGACAGCAAGGTTGTATTTCAACCCACGCCTCAGGGCCGTTGGTACATTTCTTGGATGCCAGACATGTCCGACAGAAGTGTGGTTTTAGAAAAGAAGGGCAAGAAGGTTCCTCCAAATCCAGACAAGGGTTGTGGGGGTGTTGACTCTTACGACATCGACGCCACCGTTGATGTAAGTCGCGGCTCAAAGGGAGCTTGTCACATATACAACAAGTTCAATCTAAATGGTGCCAGCAACATGTTTGTTGCCGAGTACGCCAGCCGTCCTCCCCTCGCTAAGATATTCTATGAGGATGTGTTGATGGCTGCGGTTTTCTATGGCTATCCCTTGCTTATTGAGAACAACAAGTACGGAATCGTAAGATACTTTGAGTCAAGGGGTTATGACGGATATGTCATGGATAGGCCTGAGCACTTGAGAAACGGAAGTTCTTCTCCAAGCGTAAAGACAAAAGGAATACCGTCTAATTCTCAAGACGTCATACATGCTCATGCTCAAGCTATCGAGGCTTACATTCACAATCATGTTGGACTTAGTGAAGATGGAGTCATGGGCAATATGTATTTCAACAGAACGTTAGAAGACTGGGTGGGATTTAAGATTGACAATAGAACAAAGTTTGACTTGACGATAAGCGCGGGGCTTGCCCTGCTCGCTGCTCAAAAAGTAAAGCCCAAAAAGAAGCCTTCTAATTTTGAGGATAAGGTGTTTTTCAGGACCTTCAATATGAAATAATTGGTCACCTAGAGTATTGCTATATTTGCGAGAGCCCAAATAGCAACGGATGACCACAGGCAACAAAAATTACGGGAAGTTTCCAAGCCCCTTGGCTTCTCAAGAAGAGAAGCTTTCGAGAGAATACGGGACCAAATATGCGAAGGCTATTGAGGGTCAGTGGGGGAGTATGGATGATGCAAGCTCTGTTGTCGGAGGACGCCAACGCGAGTTCGAAAGAAACAGGGACTATGCTAACGGTACTCAAGACACATCTATTTACAAGCAGATTCTGTCTTCATTAGACCCAAACAACGGAGACGGAACATTGCTTAACCTCGACTGGTCGCCTGTTCCAATCATCCCTAAGTTCGTTCGTGTTGTCGTAAACAAAGTTCTTTCAAGAAAGCCATACCCCTCGGTAGAGGCTGTCGACCCAGTCTCCAAAGGAGAGAAAGACGAGAAGAGAGCTTTGATAGAGTCCTCTATTGAGAATAAGGCCATGTTGTCTGAGGCGCGTTCCATTGGTCTGCAAACAGAAATCAACCCCGCAGACCTGCCTGATTCAACAGAGGAGGCTGAGGTTTTTATGGACCAGAACATCAAGACCAATGCGGAGATTGCTGCTCAGGTGGGCACATCGTTGACCCTTGATTGGAATGATTTTGACGATGCTGTATATCGCAGATGCGTAGAGGACCTAGTTGTTTGTGGGATGGGAGTAGCCAAGAGAAGTAACGACCCTAACTACGGAATCACGGTAGATTATGTTGACCCCGCGATGTTCGTCCACAGTTACACAGAAGACCCTAATATGTCAGATGTGGTTTACGGAGGTCACATTAAGCACATCAGTGTCGCTGAGCTCAAGCGCTTGGCTGGTGATGAGTTCACCGAAAAAGAATACGAAGAGATTGCTCGAAAGGCACAGGTTAAATCCTTTAACGACACATCTAAGTTCTCGTCTAAGAATTACGATAAGATGTCTGGCTCTATGCGTCATGGGTATGACGATTATCTAGTTGAGGTATTGGACTTTGAATTCGTTTCAGTAGACTGCGTTTACTACGAGAGCAAGGAGTCTAGATTTGGCAATGAGGGTTTCTACTACAAGGGCTCTGAGTACAAGCCACCTGCTGAGTCTGTATATAATAGAGAGCCTTACAAGATGGAGGTTGAGACACTGTATGGAGGCAGCTACATGCTCGGCATGGGTAAGTTGTTTAATTATGGTCAGAAGAAGAACATCCCCAAGAATGTCCACGACTTAACCAAGGCATCACTTTCGTACAGTGTGGCGTGCTCTAACCTTAGACGCATGCGCCCTAAGTCTATGGTCGGAAGCATCACGGGTTTTGCAGACCAGATGCAGTTGACTCATCTTAAGATTCAACAAGCGATTGCCAAGGCTAAGCCTGATGGAGTCATTGTTGATATCGAAGGCTTAGAGAATGTCCAGCTAGGTAGAGGAGGTGAGCTTCAACCGCTACAGATTCAAGACATCTACGAGCAGACGGGTGTCTTCTACTACAGAAGCAAGAACCCAGACGGTAGTTTTCAGAACCCGCCTATTCGCCCAATCGACAACACGATAAGAAACATTCAGCAGTACGTACAGCTGTACAACCACTACCTTACAATGATTAGGGATGCTAGTGGTGTCAACGAGGTGATGGATGCAAGCACTCCTAAGGGAGACGCCCTTGTGGGGGTAAGGCAGCAAGCTATGGCTGCTGGAAACAACGCGCTGTACGACATTACAAATGCCTCTCTTGTTTTGTACAAGAAAGTGTGTAAGGATGTCGTTAAGTGTCTTCAAATAATCCCAACTGAATCTGTGCTTTACCGAGTCTACGAGAAGGCTATTGGAAAGTACAATATGGATATCCTTAGTTCTTTCTCTGAATTACCCATGTACAACTTCGGAGTTCGTGTTGTAAAGGAGATGAGTGACGAGGATAGAATCTTCTTGGAGCAGAATATTCAGCAGTCTCTTGCCCAAAAGCAAATCGACCTAGAGGACGCTCTTGCTGTCCGTCAGATTAAAGATGTGGACCAGGCTCAAAGGCTTCTCGTAGTTCGTCGCAAGCGCCGTATGTCTGAAGCACAAAAGGCTCAGCAGCAAAACATGCAGATGCAGCAGCAGATGAATGCACAGAGTCAGCAGATGGCGATGCAGATGAAGTCTCAGCAGATGCAAATGGAAGCTCAGCTAGAAGCGCAGAAGATTCAGCTCAAAGGACAAAGCGAGATTCAGGTCGGCCAAGCGCTGCATCAGCTTCGCAGGGAGATTGAGATGATTAGGGCTCAGGCTACCCTAGGGTTTAAGTCTACAGAGCAAGAGTTCAGAGAAAAGATTGATGTACTTAAAGAAGACAGGAAGGACTCAAGAGTTGACAAGCAAGCTGCTGTACAGTCTAAGCTTATTGCTCAAAGAAAAGGTGAGCGCCCAGTAATGGAAGATGCCCCTGACGCACAGGACGATATCGTATCACAAATTTTGAATAATGGCTAACTCAGTAAATCTAGACACATCAAGGAGACTGGACATCACTTGCAGGAAGGGTGACGACTTCAGGCTAGTCCTAACAGTAAAGAATTCTCAAGGAGGGTCTTTGGATGTCAGTGGATATACATTCAAGATGGAAGTCAGGGACTCTGACACAGCCGCAACGACAGTAGTTCCTAGTGGGAATGTAGTCTACGTTCAAAGTGTGGCGGGTACTCTTGAGGTTAAAATTCCTGACACTGACATGACAATGGATGGCGGGTTATACGTTTACGACCTTCAAGCCACCGATGGGGATAGCGTAGTTAGCACATGGATTCACGGCTTGTTTAAGGTAAATGAAGATGTCACGGTATGAGCGATATTCAAATCACCATATCGGAACAGGAGAATATCTCTCTGTCCATTGCTCCAGCCAGCGACTCTGTAACATCATATCAGGTTCCTGTAGTTCCCGAGATTGATGTAGTAACGGGGGGTTCGGTTACGAACGTTTTTCAGGGCGGAGGAGGCGCACAGGTTTTGAATGACCTGACAGATGTTAACGCAGGTTCGGCGGCTTCTCAGGGTCAGATACTTTTCTATGACGTTAATGCTGGTGAGTGGCGCAAGGGAGGTTACTCAGACATCTCAGGAACACCAAGTCTTGCAGCTATAGCAACCTCTGGAAGCTATAATGACCTTACGGATATTCCCTCATCAAGTGGTTTTAGCGGCGACTACAACGACCTGACAAACCAGCCAGCTTTGTTTGATGGTGAATACTCAAGTCTTTCAAACACACCGTCTATACCTTCTGAGTTAGATGACTTAAGTGACGTAGACCTTTCTACCGCGCTCCCAACAGACGGGCAGATTCTTAAGTTTGACTATGCTTCTCAGAAATTTAAGCCAGCAGATGACGCGCAGGGCAGTGGCGGAGGCAGCTCTATAGACGCCCTTGGAGACATCGCCAACGTGAGTGTGGCAGGAAAGGGTCAGTATGACTACTTGATGTACAACGGTTCTAACTGGGTTAATGCCAACCCGAAGATTGATTCTGATATTGTGGTGAGCAATACCGACTCTGCTTTAGGTAGTGCCGTAGGACAAACATATTCTGCAGGAACAGACATTCGAACTATTCTAACAGACATCCTAACCAACTATTACCCTACAACAATCACGCTGTCAAGCTTAAAGCTTCAGGTTCAGGATACGGGTGGTTCTTACGGCTCGACGACAACATCTCTTCAGTCCGCTTATGAGGCTGGGCAGGGAGTTAAGGTGTTGGGTTTTAATTTTTCTATCGGTGACAACTCACAGACGGCGGATACATCCGTGGTGTTTAAGAGAGGCTCTACCACTGTAGAGTCAGGTTTGTCTGACAGCGCTTTTTCCCCAGACTTACAGGTGGGCAACATACAGAATCTGTCCCCCTCTACGTTTGCGAACCAAAGCAGTACTAGCTTTAGCCTTGTCGTTACAGACAACGGGAGCGGAAGTGACATCCCACGCACATCTGGTAATAAGACAATAAAACATCAGTGGAGATATAAGCTTATCGCAAGTTCTACTTCTGCTGTTTCGGACAATGCCGCTGCACAGACGCTCTACGACTCCTCAAGTATTCAGGAAGCTCTAGGCACTAATAGCACTAAGACTTTAGTGTGCACCGCTGACAACAATGTAGGAACCAACTTCACTTGGATTGTATTTCCTGTCAGCTGGACTGAGATTACAGGCATTGCCCAAAACGGTTCCATCCCTGTATTGTCAGCCTTCCAAAAAGTAACTAGAACAATTACAAACCAATACGGAATATCCGAGGATTACTATTTTTACAGGAGCAATGACCCAGGAGCTTTTGCCAATGGGGTAACACTTGAAGTCTCCTTCTGATGCCAGTATTTTTTCCAGATAACTTAAAGCACAACAACGCGAACAGGCCTGTACTTGACATTGGAAACAATCAAGTAAAGGGACTCGGTATTTTTTCTTCTGTGTCGGATAGGAACGCTCTAGACTCCACAGTACAGACGGATGGTTTCTTGGCCTTGACTAATGATGGAGGCTCGTACAAAGCCTTTGTTTTCACGGGGGACACATGGGGGCAGACAGACAACTGGACGGAGATTGGAGGCGATGCCCTTCCTTCAGGTTCAAACTTTTCGGTGTTAGTTCGTGACAGTAGCAATGCCGCCGTTTTCGATACAACACCGAGAGTAAGCGCTGTCGATGTATTCAACAGTACAGCGACCGCTTCGCCTGACCTTATATTCACAAGAACCTCTGACGACAGTGGCGTTGCTCAAGCAACCACCAGCGGGCAGTCGCTAGGTCTCATAAAGTTCAGAGGTCACAATAGTTCTGACGCCATCGCTGAAGCTGGATTTATCAGATACACTCAGGTGGGTGCAGCGGCAGCTACTGTCAGCTCTAAGATGGAGCTAAGCGTTGGCACATCGAGCGGTCAGGAGGTGGCCGTCACCGTAAACGAGGAAAAGGTTTTATCCGTAAGCAGGCAGGTCTCAGCTCCTTCTGCGGTAGCTGGAGGGTTTTATGCAGACACAAATGACAACGTGTATTTCGGAATCTCTTGATTGAGTTATATTTGCAACACAAATACGTACTATGGCAACTTGGAAAAAATTATTGACGGAAGATGACTTGAGTGATGTAATCACCACCTCGAACCTGTCTGCACTTGGGAACGGAGAGGGCGTAAGTTACGATGCCGTTGATGGAGCGCTAGATGTCAACCCTGGGGGTGGCATTCAAATTGTAGGAGATAAGGTTACTGCGGCTCCAGACTTGCAAACTCTTGCACTTACTGGCGACGGCGGCACTGGCACTAAGCTTGAGGTTAAAGACGGCGGTATTACAGCCGCTAAGCTTAATCTTGGTTTCATTAATGACCTCACCACCGCGACACCAAACACCCAAGGTGGTGTGGATTTCATTGCGTTCCACGACGGCAGCGCGGGCGGAGCGAGTAAGGTGTCGGTGGGTGATTTCACGAGCCAAATTGCCGCAACAGTGGGGACATACACCCTAAGCTCGGACAGTACCACCCCCTACGGTTGGGCCGATTCTCAAATTGTTCTCGACGGCCCAAGCACCGACACCGTAATATACCTGGAGTCTTTCGACAATCAGATTATTATTGGCGAGGTTAATCATGGGGGCGAGGGTGAGTCTATTTCTTTTTCTCTGAAGGACGACCTTAAGATTGCAAAGACTCTTGTTGTAGATTACGAAACGGGGGCGACGGGGAATGCTTTGCGGGTTGATGGTCCCTCCTCCTTCTTGGACAACGTATCTGTCGGGCAGAATGGCCAACCCAAAAATCTGACCGTATACGGTAACCTAACCGTTGAGGGAACTCAAACCATCCTCAACACAGAGACGCTTACTGTTGATGACCAAGTCGTTAGAATCAATGACAACGCCACGGATGGCACCCCCCTTTCAGGCAAGGGAGGTATTGAGGTGGGTGTAAACACCAGCTTAGATGCACATTTTGACTATGACCACAACCTCGGCACAGGGGCCAACATCTATCAAACGGGATGGAGAGCTACTAAGGCGGCGTCTAGCCAAATAATCCAATACAATGGCAGCAATGCTATTCATAACTCTGCGGTCATGACTATGGATTATGCCAACACTGATGACGTTCCTATTCCAGGCGATGACGTCAGAGGACTGGGTCAAATGGTGTTTGTCCAAAGGTCGGGTGGCGCCGTCGGTGAAGTGTACATTAGAGTAGACTAAGACCTCCCATGAGTAACAGAAAATATGCCGCCACCCCTATAGAGGAGGCTAGTGACCTTAATCCAGACGAGATGAAATATCTCTTGGGTACTATCGCAGAATTAAACTTTCAAGGTGTCGACGTACTGGTGCTTGCATCTATCGTCAATAAACTTCAAAATAAAATTAAAGATGTTGAAGCTGGAAATTCAAGAGGTAGCGTTCATCCACAACACGCTGCTAGAAAAAGAGTGTAAACTTCGGGAGGCCAGGGCTCTTCTGGAGCTAGTAAATAAATTCGAGGCAGAACACAAGAAGCTTTCTTTGGCAGCCTCCGAGTCCGAAAAAATTGAAGCAAGCACGGCGCGACCTAAGACTAAGAAATAATGGCAACATGGAGTAGAGTACTTACAACGAGCGACCTTGAGAATATCACGAACACTGATTTCTCTAGCGCCGACCTTACTCTAGATGGTGATAGAACACATTCACTATCCAACCAAACTCTTACTATTGTCGGTGGCGGCACGTCTTCAAGGTTTGTTCTGGACGGAGTCGAGGTGACCGTCGTGGATAGCGACGACTTTGACGCACGTCTTAACTTATCTCCCGACGCTGACCCTAGCGTGCCAGGAACTTCTTTTCTTAATAGGCAGGAGGGAATTACAACCTTCGGGTTTAGGCTACCCGCTCAACCTACCACGGTGAGTGCGGGCAATCAACTTTGTTTGTACAATCGTCCCGACGACGACCCTGTCGGAGATATGAAGATTGCTTCAATCGAAGAGTTGCCTGACATTAGTAACCTTGATTCAGACCTTCCACGCGCCATCCTTTCTGCGGCATCAGACGGAGACTTCTACTTTATTGCCAACGACACCGAGGGGGAAAAGCATGTAAGGGTTGACTTTAACGACCTCATAGGCGCACTTGTTTTAGACCTTGTTAACGCCAACGTTGACGCAGGCATTGGTAATACCGCCACGTATACAAACGATACGACAGGTGTCCTCGGAGATTTGAACGGAGACGGTTCCGTTTCTACAGCTGACTTGCTCGAATTCTTGACTCTCTTTGGTGCGCCACCCACGTTTGCGAATTACACCACCCGAACGGTGTATTTCGACACAGGTCAAAACACGGCCCTCCTCTCTATCTCTGGCACTGGCACGTCAGACTACAGCTCAATTATTGCTGGAGGAAACTTAAAAAAAATAGACATAACTACCGCTGGAAGTATTGTCAGCGCTACAGGTACTCTTGACGTCACTATCGACTCGGGAAGTGATACAGTAACCTTTACAGACCCAGCGTTGGGTAACTACAATATGAGTGGTGCACCCAACAAAAAAATCCTAATCAGAGAAACAGATGATACTCAATCAGCCTTCACCTTCACTACAGGGATTGCTGATGAAAGAGTTTTTGTCTTTGTAAAGGTCAGGGCCTTCTCGGGGGGCGGCACGCAAATAGGTGAGGACTTTTATCATAACATTGCGGATGTGCAGACGAGCGAGCCTGGAGCCATTTCTGTGCCTCTTTCTCAAAGTTTATTTGTTATTGGTGGTCCTGGTGGGGGGCCTACATCTAACGGTAGTAGCCTAGGAACCTTCATAACCAACGGTCTTGCAAACACCAGCATAAGTAGCTTAGAGGTTAGCTTTCATGCTGCTTCTCAAATGGGTAGTGCTGCCTTTGTTCAAATACAAGATGTTCAGATTAAAGTAGAAGAAAGTTAAATTGTCGACATGAGTTTAATTAAAGTCTTTGGAAAGCAAAATGGCGTAGCCATTGTCCTGCCTAACGGAAGAACCTTTTTGGGCGACCCCGATGGAGATTTCATTGCAGAGCAGGGCGGGATTACCACTATGGTGAACATCAAAAGGACGATAGATAATTTTGTTATTTCAAAAGATTTAGATTATCAAAATTACATTGACCAATCAGGAACGCAGATTGCTTCTGACGGCCCATCAACGGTAGCGGCACTGAATGTCATTTTCGACAGGACAACAAAGATTCAGGAAAACGATAATGTAACATTCCAAAACATAGTCGAAGGACAGGTTCTTAAGATTGTTAATGTCGGAGGAAATACCTTGCACGTTCAAAATGTGGAAGATATTGACGAACTTTCCACGGACACGACGCCGCAGCTAGGTGGGGACCTTGATGTAAATGGAAACAAGATTACGTCGGCATCCAACGGTGACATTACGCTGGACCCTGACGGTACTGGAGCAATCGTATTCAAGTCTGACGATATTCAGTTTGATGGTGGCGGGGCTTTCAGCGGCAAGATTAAGTTGTACGAATCAGACTTAGCGGGCTCAAACTTTATCTCCATACAAGCTCCTCTCCTGGTCACGTCAGACACCACGCTCACCTTACCCGATGGAGCTGGTTCTACTGGAGAAGCATTAAAGACCGACGGGAATGGTGTTCTATCCTGGGGTAAAGTTTCGAACGGTGTAAACGACACGTTTGAAGGAATTACGTCATTCAAGAAAGTTGGAGCTGCGGAGGCTACGATTGCTCTATATGATGGAGACGAGTCAAACTTCGTTAGTCTAAAAGCTCCTCAAACTCTTACGGCCAGCGCATCCTTTATACTTCCAGGCGCGGATGGGACAAGCGGTCAAGCTATGGTTACTGACGGAAGTGGTAACCTATCCTTTACTACCATCTCTGGCGGGACAGACACGAATCTTGGCAATACAGACATGACCCTCTCGGCGTCGAGGACTGTTGAGATGGGTAGTAACCACCTGGATTTTCAAAGCGGGAGTACGTCTAAGTTTAAGATTTTCTCTACGGGCACAGCCGTCGCTACAAGTAGGTTTACTGTAAATGGCAATGGCGTTTCTGGCGGTCAGCTCAGGATGAAAGACGCCGATGACAGTAACATCCTTACACTAAAGCCACCAGATTCAATGTCGTCGAATACGACATTTGTCCTACCAGGAGAGGACGGGACAGACGGACAGGTGCTTAAGACTGACGGCAGTGGAAACCTTTCATTCGCCTCGGCAGGAGCTAGTACGACATTAACGCAGGTATACAGTCAGAGCTTCTTCGACGACATTTCAACCATACCTCACTACCTTCCTTTTAAGGATATCAATGAGCAGGGTCAGCTTTATCAAGAAGAGGCGGCCATGCTCATGCCCTTTAGTGGTAGGATTAAATCAATCTCCCTTAAGTCTACGAGCCTTACAGGAAATGGAGACCTAACTCTTAGGGTAAACACTATTGGCACTGGAAGCAGTGTGTTTAACGGTGCGGGCTGGACCATTGAAGAGTCAGAGGTTTTACCTGTGACATCAACAGATGACAATCACACCTTTCATTTTGTATTTGACAATGCTCAGCATTTTGAAGCGGGAGACTTGTGTACCGCAAGCATACAAGCGTCTGCAGATATTTCTGGGAATGGTTATTGGCACGTTACTACTATCGTCGAGTTCGACACTTCCAACAACCTAGGCACCACCAGCACAGAGCACGAGACAAATCCATAATGATGGATATGATTATATTCGCAGCATGAGCCGCATCAAAAATCTTCTTAAGAAGCATGGTCTCTCTGGCGTGAACAAAGCCAAGAGAACTCCCAAGCACCCCAAGAAGTCTCATGTGGTTTTGGCTAAGGTTGGTGATAAGGTTCGACTAATTCGTTTTGGAGAGCAAGGAGCCAAGACAAATCAAAACCCCAAACAACGGAAGGCCTTTAAGTCCCGTCACGCAAAGAACATTGCCAAAGGCAAGATGAGTGCGGCATGGTGGGCAAACAAAGTAAAATGGTAATTCAATAAAAGAGCATGAAAGATTTAAGCACAGCGATGCAGGACGCTGGGTTCGCACTGTCGGACACCCCTCCTACACAAGAAACACCCCAACAAGATGTTCAGCAAACTGAAGCTCCAGTTGAACAAGCTGCTCCTCCTGTTGAGGAACCTGTTTCTCAACCTGAAAGTGAACCTGTTAACGAGCCTAAGCTGGTGGATGCTCCGCCAGTCCAACAGACTCAGGAGGTATCTCCTCCGCAAGAACAGGTAACTCAAGATAATGAATTCTCTCAAGAAGAGCTAGATTCTGAAGTCCTTAGATACATGAGCGAAAAGCTTGGGTCTGAGTTCGACAGTTTCGATTCTGTGAAAGAGAGGTTCACCACAGCCCCGACTGAAATTGACGAGCGGGTAGCTGCGATTAACGACTTCGTTCGAGAGACGGGTCGGAGTCCAGAAGATTGGTATACGTACCAGCGGCTGAACACATCTGAAATGGATGATATGTCTGCTGTTCGTAACAACATGAAGATGCAGCATAGCAACCTCAACTCTGAGGAAATTGATATGCTCATCTCCAACAAGTATCGACTGGACCCTGATACCAATACTGAACAAGACGTTAAGATGTCGCAGCTCCAGCTCAAGATGGATGCGGAGCAGGCACGTCGTTCTATCGAAGATGTCCGTACCAAGTACGAGGCACCCGAGGTAAACAACGAAATGCCAGAATCCTTCATCAACGACGAGTGGGTCTCCACAATGAAAAGCGAAGTGGATGAGCTCGATGGTCTAGTCTTTGGGCTTCCTAATGGTAACCAGTTCACCTTTGGTTTGAACGAGAGTTACAAGGGAAAGCTTATTGAGAAGAACGTTAAGCTCGACCAATACTTTGATGATTACATCAGTTCAGAAGGTTCATGGGACTTCGATAAGTTAAGCTCTCACCGAGCTCTTATTGATAACATTGATGAGATTGTATCATCTGTCTACCGACAGGGTATGAGCGATGGGCAACGAAAGGTTGTAACCAGCGCTGGAAACGTCTCCAACAATACACAACCCCAGACACCAACAGAACAGAATCAATCATCAAAGATTGCTGAACAATTAAGAGACGCTCTTGGAGGAGGTGCGGGAATGACTTTTAAGTTCTAAAAACAAAAAACAAAAATTATGGCTTGGACTACTCCAACTCAAGATGCTGGACCTAAGGGGATTTTTAACTCCGCTTACAACCAGCTCGACCCCTCAAAGTACACAGCACTTGAGGATTTTATTAAGCAGGTCAACGCACCTGACATTCGCGCAAGCCTCGTCAAGACTTTTGGCGACCAAGGCATCACAGGCTTCCTTAGCCTTACTGGTGCTGTAAACAACGCTGGAACAGCGGATGAGGTAACATACTGGGAAGAGGCTCGCCTCCACCAGAGACAGCTATGCGACGTCGCAGCAGACATTGCCGTTGGTGACACGTCTGCTTCTTTGGACGCTATGCACGCCATTGGTGGCAGTGGATACGATGAGGACGGTAGCGGCAACCAACAGCTGATTGCTAGAAAGGGAGACATCCTTCTCCTCGATGGCGCTCGCTGGATTGTTGACGCAGACCCAACCATTGACGCCACGACTGGCGCGGCATCTTTGTCTATCGAGTGCTTGGCTAGTGGCGGTGCAGCCGCAGCTAGAACAGCGGCTTCGGATACTGGTATCTCTCTCCCTATCATCGGCAACATGTTTGCTCAGGGAACAGACCAGCCCGACCGCTACCTCGAATCTAACGTTGTCAAGAGAACTAACCCTTACGCAATCGTAAAGGAAACCTTTAAGGTTACTGGTTCTCAAGCCACAAACATTGGCTACATTGACCTCGGAGGAGGAGACTACAGATGGTACATCAAGGGCGAGCAAGACACTCGTCAGCGCTTTATGGATAAGCGTGAGATGACTTTGTTGTTGGGTCAGAAGGCTACCAACGCCTCTGCTGGCGTCGACGGAACAGAAGGATACTTTGCTGCTGTCGAAGACAGAGGTATCGTTACTACTGACCTCATCGGTACCAACGCAAACTCGTTCAGTGACTTGGATGATATCGTCACCCTTCTTGATAAGCAAGGAGCCCCTGCTGAGTACGCTATGTACTGCAACACGGCTCAGATGCTCAAGTTGGACGATATGATTGCTTCTGGCGGGACTTCTTCCACAGCAGCTGGACTGAGCGTTAGCTACGGTGCATTCAACAACGATAAGGACATGGCCGTCAACCTCGGCTTCAAGTCGTTCTCTCGTGGAGGCTACACCTTCCACAAGCACAACTGGAAGTTGTTGAACGACCCAACCTTGTTGGATGGTCAGGGCTTTGCGGGAGCAATGATTCCTTTGGCCAATGTGGTCGATGCTAAGACTGGTAACAGAGCTCCTGCCCTGGAGATGAACTACAAGGCAGCTAACGGCTACAGCCGTGAGATGGAGCACTGGGTAACTGGTGGTGGTGTTCTCGGGTTCAACACGGACTCTAAGGACGCTGCTCAGTTCAACTACCGCTCTGAGTGCAACTTGATTACTCGCGCTGCAAACCAGCACGTTTTGATTAAGCAGTAATTTGACTGAATAGTAACTGGGGGAGGGAATCGCTCTCCCCCTTTTACTTCTTGAGTAATACAATAAATTTAATATCATGGATAGTAAGAAACCCGTGCGGAAAGGCCGTCCGCCTAAAGCGGCCAACAAGCCTACTGTAGAGTCTGTCGACACACAGCCAGTAGCTAGAACCAAAAAGATTAAGCGAGAAATCCAAAAACAGGACAGCCTCCCCTCATCATACGTTGTCGTCAATAAAGGTGGGGGGATTGTCTTGAAGCTCAAGGGAGCCTCCATCCAGGTTTACGACGAGGAGAAAGGATACCCAAGACAAATTAGATACTGTCCCATGGAGAGGTCTATTTTCGTCGACGAGCAATCGGATAACGCTACCGTAGAGCAAGTGTTCTTTTATGAGAAGTCTCTTATTGTGCCGCCCTCCAAGCCAAACCTAATCGCGTTCTTGGATGCTCACCCTCAAAACCAAGCCAACGGAGGTACTGTGTTTAGGAAGGAGAACGCTAAGAAAGATTTTGAGTCCGAGGTGGTTTCGGAGTTCTTGATTCATGATGCAATCAGTATCATCAAAAGCTCCTCTATCGACGACCTAGCTCCAGTAGCGATGGCATTGCATGTTGATATTGATAAGCCGAACATCGAGGTTAAGCGTAACCTTGTGCGACTAGCTCGCTCTACTCCTCAGAAGTTCCTTGACATGGTGTCCAATCCATTGGTGAATGTAAGAGGGCAGGTGAAACAAGCTTTTGACTTTGATATTGTAAGAGAGAACGGTGGTGCTGTTGTCTGGTATGACACGAACAAGCTCATTGTTACAATCCCTGCGGGGCAGTCAGGCGTAGAAGTTCTTGCTAGATTCTGCATGACAGATAACGGCAATTCTGTTTTGACTGATATTGAGAGGCAGCTTGCAGAGATAGCCTAACATTAGCGTGTGAGGCGAGCGAGGGGGAGTGGCCAGGAGGCCCTCCCCTTTTTCGTTATATTTGCTAAGCCCAAAAGTCTAAAAATGATAAGTGTTAAAAGAGTATACGAAGTGTTAAAGGACCTTGCCAACAAGGAGCAGCGTGGCTTTATCAGCCCGTCAGAGTTTAACACCATGGCACCTATCGCACAAACCGCAGTGTTTAATAAGATGTGGTCTGAGGTCTTGGCTTCAGAATCAATTAGACTAAGCGGTAGAGACGGGCAGCGCGACTTGTCAAAAACTAATGACGTCAGAGAAGAGCTGTCAATGTATCTGCGTAATGCTACACAGGAAAGGCAGGCAGACTTGAAGTACACATACCCCGCCGACTTCTACAAGATGTCATCGGCGAAGACTTACGGTAGCGTTTTAATGGGGGTTGTGACGTCTGTTCCTATTGAAATCATGTACGACCCCCACAGGTTGGACTACATGCTAAGGAGCACGCTTTCAGGGCCGTCTATCGGCAAGCCAGTTGTTCTTGTTGCTGACAAGCTAGAGGTTCACCCCAACTCAATCAAGAAGATTGACATCAGATATTACAAATCTCCAGAGGGGATGACCACTTCGGGGGTCGCCACCTCATCTCAACCTCAGTACGGTTTCTCGCTCCTCTTGGGCAGTGAGGTGTTTGATTCATCTAGCAGCATAAACTTTGAGTTACCAGAAGACAGGGAAGAGCAGCTTGTCGTTGAGCTGGCGGGCATGATTGGGACGTCACTTAGAGATGCTGCTCTGATTAACTACGGAAGACAACAAGCATAATGGCACGCAATCTAGTAACGGTATCAGAGGTTGTAAACGACTTCATCATGTCTATTGAGGGGGAGGATTTCTCAAGAAATGTATCTGAGACCCTTGTTCACAATTACGCTTTGAGGGGTATTAGAGAGATGGGCTTTGACATGCTCCAGCGAGTTCGTTCAATCAAGCTCACTAAGAACGGTAACGATACAGTGGATTTGCCAGATGACTTCGTGTCTTTGGTTAAGGTGGGTGTAGTTGGCTCTGACGGACTGGTCTATGTTTTTGGTCCAAACCCAAACATCAATGCGTCTCAGAAGTACGCTACCACTAGCGGCGGACAGCTGATTGATTCCAACGGTGACGGAGTTTATGATAGAGTGGACGCCAAGGGTTCGCCAGTAACGGCACTACCTGGGCAAGACGACCATGTCGTATTCAGCAACTACATCTACCAAAGTAATGTTGGTCAGGTGTATGGTTTTGGAGGCGGTAAATACAGAGGAGACTACAGGCTAAACCTGGACCAGAACAGGATAGAGATTGCGGGCGACAGCAATGTGAGTGAGGTGGTGATTGAGTATGTAGCGGATGAGGCGAGGAGCGAGAACCCTACCGTTCATGTTATGGCGGAGGAGGCCCTCAGAGCCTACATCTACTACAAAATCGTACAGAGAAAAAGCACCGTTCCTGCAGGGGAGAAGGCGCGAGCGAGGTCCGAATACTTTAATGAGTTGAGGAGAGCCAACTCTAGAATGCAATCCTTTAGCAAAGAGGACGCGCTTCAGGTTATCCGTAAGAACTTCAAACAATCCCCTAAGTACTGATGGCGATTGACAAGCTTATCCCTCAATATCTAAACAGGGACGACGACGAAAGAATTCTTAAGTCGTTTGAAATGATTGATGCTTTGAATGTCCGCATCTCTCACGAAGAGGATGGGGATGCTGGAGTTATCAAGAACATTGAAGGCAATCAGAGTGTTGCTTCCAAGTCCTCGGCAGATGCAATCCCCGCTACAGGGTTGAATAAAGTTATTGGTGCCACAAGTTCAGAGGCACATAAGTGCATCTACTTCTTCTTGTACAACGCTAATGGAAACCATGGCATTTACAAGTACACCGCCGCACCAGGTACAGAAGACAGTGATGTATATCAAAAGGTGTACGAGTCCAGTTCTTTGAACTTCAACCTTCAGGGCTATGTAGACTCAGACCTTATCGTCAATCAAAAAGGAGAGCACCTTCTTTACTTCACGGACAATAGAAACGAGCCAAGGAAGATTAACGCTACCAAGGCCTTGTCCAGCTCGTACTCAAGCACCTTCACTTCTGGTACATCAGCAGAAAAGGAGTTGTTTCTTTCTGTGTGCAAGCAGCCACCTCTTAAGGCACCCTCCTTTGAGTTTAAGAGCAACCCGAACCTTAGAAGAAATCAGCTCTCGGACGCCCTGTTTCAGTTTGCCTATCAGTATGTTTATGATGACGGTGAGCAGAGCGCATTGTCTCCGTACTCTAAGATTGCTGTAAGTCCTACGCACCTTGCGTTTAATAATGCACAGAAGAATATCTATCAATCAGAAAACAATGAGATTGAAATTTCTCTTGACTGTTCTGTAGGGCCTGTAAAAAAAATCAGGGTATATGCTAGGCGCGGCAATGGAGGTTACTTCGTAAAGGTCGATGAGGTTGACAACGCACAGTCTCAATCCTCGGTCAAGGTGGTATTCAGAAACGACGGTCTGTTCAATCAGCTTGACGAGAGTACAGCAAACAAACCATTTGACGCTGTACCTCAGCTTGCGGGCACCCAAACCTTTTCGAACAACCGTTTGTTTTACGGTAACTATGTAGAGGGGTTTGACAACGTCAACACTGAAGCGATAGGCTACCCTGTCTACTACAACGTGATAGAGGCCAATGATGTATTTGTAAACGAAAGAACTCGTTTCAATGCGGGGCCAGCCTTCTCTAATTTTAACGATGAATATCACGGCCTGGCTATGGCTATCGGAAGTAGGTTTGAGGACTTCCAGAACAATTCAGGCACTAGCTACGGTGGTGCCGATTTCCCTACGGGTAATTTTGAGAATGTTCAGCAGTCGCTTTCTGGTAAGCCCATCGGGGTTGAGGTAGACCTATCTTCAATTCCCGCAGGAGGAGTAGAAGAGGATGCAACATTAAACATTTCATTCTCCATCGACGGCAGTGGCATTGGTATGGGGCAGAAGACAAGTTACACTGGCACCAGCTCTGATACTGACTACGACAAGGAAGCTTTTATTGTTGACATTGACCTAAAGAATCCAAACGGAAGTCCCGTAGGCTCTCATGCTGATACGGAAATCACTATCCTTCAACCAGCTAAGGCCACGATTGTAAGCACTAACGGGAACATTTCTTACACAAATTTTAACAGAGAGGGCACCCTTAACAACATGCAGATTGTTGGGGGGTTTGATTTTTCTGTTTCTCTAGACGTCCCCGCAGGAACTCCCAGAGTAGATATACTTAATCTTCTAGCCACCAAGATTAACGGAGCCAATGGTGTTGTTGTAAGCGTGGCATCAAAGACATCGGGCGACGGTGTCATTCAATCTATTACAAACACCTTTAGTTCAGGTGCCCCTTTTTCAATAACACAAGCATCTGAACTGGGTCCTGGGGGTCTTAGGATATCCGAAAACGTCTATCAGCCACCCTCTCTAACAGGCGACAACCTAGCGTATAAAAGGTGGATTAACATTGAGTGGGGAGGTACTTTTACTATGGTTCCTGACGCCTTTGCTGACCAGGAGAGTGGTAGGGTGCTTGTTAGATTTATGAACGAAGATGTTAATCTTACGGCCAACAAAGCCTTTACAGCATCTCCTAATTTCTACCCAGACGATAAGTTCGACGATGCCGTTAATAACGGCATCCCTGGCGCAGGGCATACGTACTTAGGTGAAGATATTTCATGTACCATTAAGACAGGAGAAGTATCAAGCAATGGCTCTTCTCATCCTCTGAAAGATGGCTCCTTCAGCAACACCACCTACGCTACAGCCATCAGGGATATGAGCGTGTCTGGTTCGGGAGCGTTGATTCCTTCTGGTAGTACGGCAGATAAAAACAAGTCGTTCAAGTCTGGTGCTACACACGAGTTTGGCGCCGTCTATTTCGACAAAAGAAATAGGGCTAGTGGAGTTCAGCGCCTCTCCTCAGTTGAGGTGGCAGCAACAGGAGACCCCAGAAGAAACGGTCAGCAAGGCCGTACAGAGATTGACTTCAGGCTTTTGCACACCCCTCCTGAGTGGGCACATCGTTGGGCTCCCGTGTACTCAAAGAACACGACCTACGACAGTTTTCTTCAGTTCACTGTTTCCGAAGCTCTGCTTCCTAACCTATCCCTTTTTAGGGACATCCTCTCTCCTGTAGGGGTGACGGAAGAAGATAGCTTAAGTAACAGTAGGGCTATTGCCACTGCACTTGGTGATGACATTAGGTCAGCGATATTTCTAGCAATGCGCCCCCTCGAAGGAAAGAATAATTCATACAAGGAGTTTAAGGGTGGGCAGATTGATTATCAATACGTAGAGGGAGACATCTTGCGCGTTAGGTCTCACCTTGATTCTCAGGGTCAGAGACAGTATCCGTCCGATGTGGAGTTTACCATCACGGGGTACAACTATTTTGTGGACAACGAAGAGAATCCACTTGTTGTTTCTCAAACGTCTAGTGGTGACGAGAGCAAGGAGGATGACACCTACAGAAGGTCTGGCTGGTTTTTAAGCGTAAGGGATAACGAAAGGGGTGGGTTCTCTCGCAGCGATGTAGCTCTTGCTAAGGACCTGTTTAGTCAGGCATGTGTCATAGAAATCCTTAGGCCAAAGAAGGATGTTTCTGAGCCAGTATACTTCGAGATTGGGGAGTCCTTCCCTATTGTTGAGGTAAGTGGAGAGAGGACTCACGGCGGCTCAAGGTCTAACTCTACGCAAGGTAACGTTTCTATTGAGGTTACAAGCAGTCAAAGATTTTTCTCTGCTACAAGGCTTTATGTTGGCGACAAGCTTACTGTTCCTGCTGGCGGTAACACTACAATTAACTCCGTTGGATATGTATTTGTTGCTGGTGTAAGGCCTGTTTCAGGCGGTTATTCTTACTTCGTGTCTGGAGACAAACCCTTCAAACAAGCAGCAACAGGTCTTTCATATACAGGAGCGTATGTCTCTTCAAGTCCAACTAGCTACAACTCAACACACTACGGAGTAGTAACTCTGAATGACGGAGATGTGTACATGAGGGACAGGGAAATGCTTGTGAACGCAAGCGAAGAGTTCACCCCTACGTCATCTCAGTCTACGACCTTGCCCCTCTCTCCTATCGTACCCAGAAAGCAAACCTACAAAAGGTTTGATATTGAAGATGCTTCCGCAAGTGACTTCTTTGATTCTAAGGAGATATCTATAGGTAGGCCTCACGCAGAAACACCTGACCAAGCTAGGATTAGAAGGACTACATCAGTCACGTACAGCGACCCATTTGCTTTTGATTCATCGGTACTCAATCTATCTTCTTTCAACCCATCGCTGTTCCCCTACTACGACATGCCATCTAAGCATGGAGAGGTTGTTAGGCTTATAGATGGAAACGAATCTCTCACGGTTCTCCAAGAGAGCAAAGCTTCGCTTCTGCCCATTAACAGAAATGTCGTAGAGCTAGGCAGTGATAACGCAATGGTTGCGTCTACAAATGTCATTGGCACACCAAGCTTTATGGCGGGTACTTACGGCCCTGGAAATTCTCCAGAGGGAGTTGTCTCAAGGTTTGGCCAAGTTTATTTTTCTGACGTGAGGAGCGGTGTCGTATGTCGCATTGATGGGGGAGGTATAACGCCTATCAGCTCCGAGAAGATGGAGTCTTACTTTGAGGGATTGTTTGGTGGTGTAAACAATGCTGTTGCCAGGCCTCGAATCCCTAGTGGATTTGACCCAGAAAACAGTGAGTATATAATTACTACTGAACCCATTGACTTCAAGAAGCTTGTCATCAATCAATCGACTGTAGGTTATGCTGCGTCAGCACCAACGGGCGCCGACTACCCAGACGTAAAGGTCCAACCAAAGTTTGAGACAGACCTTCTGCTTACATGGGATACAGAACCCCTTGATTGGGATGAGAGTGAATGGGCTAATACGACTTGCGTTCCTAAGTGGGAGGATATGCACAGAGGGATTATTTATCTGGATAGAATAAATGAGACAAGCGGAGTGTACATCGAGCCCAATAGCGAGTCTCTTACAGACAGCTTTAGAATTGACACTATTGTAGAGGGACAGCTGTACAGAGGGAGTGCTCAGATTTCTATGCAAGACCACACAGTTGACTTTTGCTTAACTCTTATTGAGACAGATGCTGATGGAGGTACTGAGCTCATGAGTATTGCCGATGCAGTAGACCCCGAACAAGCAACAGTAGCTTGGTCGCCTAACGCTCAAAAGTGGCTGACATTCTACTCATTCATTCCAGACCTATATGCCAATGTGCAGAACAGGTTCTTCTCCTTTAAGGATGGGCAGATGTGGTATCACAATAAGCTATCTACCCGTAATAGCTTTTACGGAACTACATACCGCTCTGAGCTTGAGCTCATTTCAAAAGGCAACCCCAGTAGCATTAAGTACTATAAGGCAATGAGTCTTGAGGGGAATGCAACCTGGAAGGCCACTCTTTCGAATGAACTACAGCGTACTGCAGTAATAAATGCTAACTTCTGGAGCGATAAAGAAGGCATGAAGTACGCCTCAATCCCCAGGGTTACGGACTCGGACATCACCAATGAGCTCACCACTGACTATGGCTCGTCTGCAATTAGGGTTGTTGGCACGGTGGCTTCGGTAGACACCTCAAATAATACAATCACGTTTGATTCTAATGTGAACAAGTCTCCTGTCAATACGGCCCCACAAGCCATTTGTCTTAGGTATTCCTCAGGCGGCACGGCCTGGCTTCCGACGAGCGTCAACATCACAGGTATTGCTTCGGGGTCTACCTCAACAGTTAACACCAATGTAAGCCCCACCCTTGTACAGGTAGGTGACGTCATAGCAAACGTCAGTCTTGGGGGTATCGATGGAGATACCCTAAGAGGTTATTACACAAAGGTTAAACTAGAGAATACAGACGCGGAGGCTAGGGAGCTTTACGCAGTAAATCTTGTGTATGAATCTTCTTCATTGCACAACGATAATAATCAGTAAATTAGCAGCATGTTTGAGTACGACGAGTTTGGAAACCCTATCCGTATAGGGACAGCGACTGCCTCAACTATGGGGGACGGTAGGCGCAATGCTGCGGGAGCATTTACTGGGCAGTATCCAGGCATTCAGCCAGGACCAATCGCGGTTGGAGGGCCCACCACACGTGGCCTTATGCCTACTATGCAAATTCCTATCACGGGAATTTCTGCAGGGAATCAAAACGACTTTGAGATGCAGGGACTTCCTGGGCAGGCTTACGGTCTAGGAGGGGCAACAGATTACACGGGAGGATTTAACACGACAGGAACGGGTAACTTTGTTCCAGGTCTCGCGGGTATGCAGCCCTTTGACCCAGCTCCCGAGGCGGATATCTCACTTACTAGCGAGAATCCCCTGTTCAATGTGCAGTCCTTTGGTAATGCACCAGAGGCAGACATCCCTCTTAGCTTCCCAGATGGCCCAACTAGTTCTAATTTCCCTCAGGAGTTTAGAAGTTTGCCAGGCATTGAGGATTTTGACATGGCTGAAGAAGCTGACATTCCTCTTGCGTTTGACCCCAGCAGCTTATCTACAAAAAGCGCGGGTGCAGGCGCAGGTGCAGGTGGAGGCGCAGGCGCAGGTGCAGGCGCAGGTGCAGGTGGAGCGGCAGGTAAGCTAAACCTAGAGTCTGCAGGCATGATTGCAGGCGGAGTCATGGGTGTGGCTGGTGGTATCACAGACATTGTTCAAGGAGGTAGAGCTATCAAGTCTGCTCAGTCAGACCAGCGCAAGCAACAAGCTGAGATTGACAGGCTTAAGGCGTCTCAACCATCTCTGTCTACTCCCGCAGAGTACTACGAGAGAGTAAAGGGTGCTTATGATGCTAGACTCATGCAGATGAGAACGGAAGACATCAACAAGAACCTTGCGAATACAACAGCAGCAGCTACTTCATTTGGTTCTAGAGGGCTAGGTGCTTTAGCAGGTGCCACACAGCAGGCTAACAGAGCTCAAAGGCAAGAGGTTCTGCAGCAGCAGCAGTTGCAGACAGCAGCTCTTGGTGACTTGGCTGGAGCTCAGGAAAGAAGTATTGGTCTTAAGGAGGCTAGGAACACAAGAGAGACTACATACGCTCAGAATCAGCTAGACCAAGCAGAGCAGGCAGAGGCAATGGCAAGACAACAAAGGATGGCTGGTATCGCTTCGACTGTCGGGGGCGTAGCTAAGATTGGAATGGGTGTTTTGAATCCCGTCTCCGCCGCTCCAGTGCCTATGGAAAAGGGTGGTAAAGTACAGAAGACTCCAGGTAAGTTCTCTCACGACGAAAACGAAATGGCTGTCATCACAGAAGAGGGTGAAGACACTGGCGTCAGAGTTACTGGAGGTGAGTATGTACTCAACCCAGACCAAGCATCATCTATTAAAAAACTAGTGGAAGCAGGCGATAAAGATGCCCTCATGAAATTCATGGATGGCCTTCTCGATGAACCACAATTCGCATAACCATGGAGTATAAGTTCGCGTCAGACTACGCAAGAGAAATTGGACAGCAAATCCAGGGTGATGTTGACCGCATCGTGCAGCAGAGAAGGCAGGCTGCAGATAGGGCCCGAGAGCAGCAGAGATACAGCGAGCAGCAGGCTAGGTACGCTAGGTCAGAAGAGCGTCAGGCAAGGCAGGACGAGCGTCAAGCCTCAATGGACCAGCGTTCGGAGGACAGGTACAACGAACAGCTGTATGGCTACACCAAGAACGCTTCTGAAGCTGCACCCACGGGTGTCGGGGGGTGGGCCGTAGAGGGTCTACAGATGGCTCTTGACGAATTTCAACGTGCATCTACTCAGCACAAGCTTGAACCTACATCGGAAAACCTGCAGTCATTTCAGCAGTCCAAGGCTCAGTACGAACAGCTAAAGAACATCTCTACTGCTAAGTTTGCCATGAACTCTCAAACAATTACTAATGTTAGAGGGGGCAAGATTAAGAATCTGGCAGGTGGTGTGGCTCTTGCGGAGCAGCAGTGGGATGATTACAGCCAGGCTCCTGAGTGGGTTATGGGTGAGGACGGAAAGCTTAGTGTCGTTACGCCCGCAAGACAGGGGGTAGATGAGAACGGTATGCCTATGGAGGTTTCTCCTGCAGGTCTCACTGACTGGAGAAGTACGAGATGGGGCAGCCTAGATGACGTGTACGTTCCCTCTATCAAGGCAGAGGAAACAGCGTTCTCTTCACCCACTTTCAGTAAGACTTTGTTTGACGAGACGTTTAACGCCAAGAAAAAGGCTTACACAAAGTTGAATAGCGAAGGACTGGGGCTTGGAGAGCTGGAGTCTGAGCCTCTATACGGGGACATTACAGACGCTATCTCAGACAGGGTTAGGACCAACCCTCAGATGTATCGTCAGATGGCTTTTGAGCAGTGGAAGAGAGACAATCCAGGCAAGGATTACATGACGGAGGCTGACCAGCAGGCAGCGCTTTCAACCTACGACCAGCGGTTGGTAAATACAGCCATCAACAGGGAGTCAATCTCTTCAGGCAGACTCAATGAAAACGGTGAGTTTGTTTTTAATGTTTCGGAAGGTCAGATTGATGCCATCCCTACAATGAACAGTGAGCAGAAGAGAGCCATGAAGCAGTGGCGCACAGCTGTTGGGGGGTACTATGAGTCGATGGCTCAGGGTATCGCGGGACGTATGGAGCCTGTTGACCAGCGTGATACTATTGCAAGACTCAATCAGAACAGGGCCAATGCACAGGCCGAAGCTGAGGCTGAGCAGGAGGCTTCCGTGAACGAGGCTCTTGGAGCTACGTATGCTGTAAGTGAAAGAGAGGGGGGTTACTCCGTCTCTTTGCCACCGAGGGAAAACGTAAGGGTTGACATCCCAGATGGTTCGGGAAGAGTCAATGTGACTGACATCCTGTACGATGCTGGCGGTGATGTTGTTGGATACAGAACTATGGTTCCTAATGACGTGGTTACAGCGGCCCTTGAGAGTGCAAACACAGAAGATGATGAGGCTAGAGTAAGGGCCTTCTTTGCAAGATTTAGGGACAAAACAATTTCCGCGCAAGACCCAGCGTTTAGGTCAATTAGTCAATCCGTTGTGAACGACGCCAAGATTGCAGAGAGGCTGCGATTTGTACCAGCTAAGATTCTTGGCCACAGTCAGGGATTGTACGAGGCTGGGTTGAATCAAACTGGCATAGACCAGGACGTGTTGACTCAGCTCCAAGCAAGGCAGCAAGCAGCTGAGATGCTGCCAGAGGGCCTGCAGTAATAATCCTTATCTTTGTCTCTATGGAGACAAAAGAGCAGTTCCTTGCACGCTACTACGCGGCTGCAGAGGCTGGCGCCTCAAAAGCCGAGCTGCAAGCAATGATTGATGGGTACCAAGCGGCACAGCCAGTCGAGGACCCAAAAAAAAAAGACGAAACTTCAGCCTTGGAGCCAGTTTCGGAGGTGGATTTTACGGATTCTTCTTCAGGGTTGGCGACTCCAGCTCAGCAGGACGAGGACGACAGTGGAGCTTCGGCTTCTACGCCAGTAACATTTGACCCATACCAGACGTATGACTTCGGGGGACAGCAAATCCCTGGGGCTGATGCGCAGTTGGTGTACAATTACGGGCAGGCTTACGAGTCTGAACGGATGGATTACATCAATCAAAACTTTGACCTGTCTAAGTACTATCAGTCTAGCGGTATGCAGGCTGACGCATCTAGACTAGATAGTCTTTCCTCAGAACAGCTAGAGTTAGAGCGCCAATCTGTCATTGATGGTATTGGCTCTTTGATGAATGACGACGTAAACGAGGGTTACATTGAGCTATCAAAAGGATTTAATGATACTCCTCAAAACGATTACGAATCACTTAAGGGATTTGACGCTGGTCGTTTGTATTCTGGAAGAGACAGAGGATTTTTTGCGCCCAACTTTGAGGTAGACGAGAGCCTAGATTATGAGGGTCAAGCCCGTCAATTCAAAGACGAGGTTGTAAGGATGGAAAAGGAGCGGGCTGGAAACGAAGCTTTCTCCTACATCAACCAACAGATTGAGCCTACCGCAAGCGCTAAGTTCAAATCACAAATGGGTAGGGACCTTTCTCTTGATGAGCGTAGGTCTATCGAGCAGAATCTATACAGAAATTATGATATCTCTACGGACCTAACGGGGGAGGGTTACGTCAACGAGTCGGGTCAGGGATGGCTTGGAGTAACAGATGTTTTCGCCCCTGGATTTAGGCAGGCAACATTGAGGATGTGGGATGGTATTGCAACTCCAGTAGAGAACGCTCTTGGCGGCAATGATGAAGACCAGGCTGCACGGCAGCAGAGCATCAGGGATATTGGTAAGGATATGGCTGTTTCCAGCAAAGGCCTTGAGGAAAAGCTCCTTGACCTTGACATTCCAGGATTCATGAGTGACGGCCTAGGCATGCTTGGTGCATCCCTTCCCCTAATGGGCGCCGCTATGGTTACAGGTGCTGTATCAAGAGGCAACCCCCGAGCCGTAGGTTCTGTCACATCTATACTCGGTGGTGCTTCAGTCTACTCGGAGAACAGAGACACCGAATGGTTTCAAAACTTAAATGACGCACAGAAGCTTGGGTTTGTAACGAGTAGCGGTATCGCAGAAGGTCTTCCTGCCGCAGTGGGAGCACAGATTTTTGCTGGTAAAAGTGTTGGAGGTGCCATCATCAAGTCTTTAATGACCGATGCTGGTGAGCAAACCTTAAAGAGCTGGACAACAGGCCTTCTTATGGGCGCTGGCCTTGGCGCTGTTGAAGAGGGGATTACTGAGGGGGTTACTGCAGGGTGGCAGTACACATCTAGAATTAACGCCATGCGTGCTGGTGGCGAGGCGGTAGAGTGGAAGTATGATGACTTCTGGGCTCAGACAAAAGAAGGAGCGCTGGCAGGTATTGCTATGGGTGGGACGCTTTCACCTGCAGGTACAGTGGCCAGGACCGTTGCGAGCAAAAGTCTTGGGTTAATCAGAACCATGGCTAAGATTGAAGAGCTTAAGGGTCAATTCTCTCAGGCAGAATCTAAAAGAGAAAGAGCCACGATTGGCCGCAGGATTATTGACGCTGTCGATGCCTACACCAAGCTGTCGGATAGAAGACAACAGGTTATGGAGTATCTGGCAGAGACTAAGCCAGAGACTTACCAAAGACTCGTGGATATCCACAATAGAGCGGAGGTTCTTGCAGAACAGTACACGCGTGCGGACTCTGATACAAGACGAAAGATTACCAAGGAGGTTCGGGAGCTTATGGCCGAGCGCGGTAACATTGAGGGAGAGATGGACTCTATGCTTCAGACAGACGGTAAGCTTGAGTCCCGCATCTTGGCTAGAGAGGGACGGAAAGCTGGCAAGAAGAGACGCAACTATGGCGGACTGTTTGCAGAGGGAAGGGGCAAGGTTACTGTAACGGCAGACAACCTAGGTCCTATTGCTCAAATCATTCAAGGATTGACCAAGTACGATGTCTCACCCCACACCGTTGTGGATGGAGAGGGTAAGACCAAGGCAGTAACTACTGGCGAACGCATCGTGAGGGGCATGCAAAACGCTGTTAACGTAGTCAAGGGCTTGTCCTCTTTGGGTGACGTGGCTGTTGACATGTATCGAGACTACGATACTTACATCGAAGACCTCATGCAGGATGCTGGCCTCACGAGGGAGGAGGCTATCGAGGCTGCGGGACGTGGGATGTGGACTGGGTCGGGTCAGATTAAGATGTTCTTGCCAGGCTTGCTTGAGACAACAGCATATCACGAGGGGTATCATGACTTCGTGCTGCAGACCATCGGGACCAAGGCTGCTGTTGGGTTGGCGAAGAAGTTGTTCCAGGCTCTGCCTGACAACCTGGCTAAGAGGTATTCACAGTTCTTAACAAGTTACGGAGACGGCCGAGGCAACCTCACGTCCTCACTTGATGACAAATCTCTGACAGAACAGGACAAGGTGCAGGTTGCTGACGAGTTCCTTACAGAACTTCTTGCTGACATCACCGCAGGCAACGTATCTATCGACATCCAGAAGAGTGTGGTCAGGCAGTTCATGGAGTTCCTCGCCCCACACCTAGGACGCATTGGAGTCAAGGGTATTCCTGACGCAAAGATTGACAACGTCGTGTCCGCCATCCAACAGATGACTCAAGAGTTCTCTGAAGGTCGTAGGCTTGAGGGACAGAGAAAGCTGAACGAAGCTGTTATCCGAGCCAACTATGCAGGCATTGCTATGCGTGCTGGAGTTATGATGGATGACGAAGCAGAGGATGGCTTCGACGAAGCCAAGGCGCAGGCTATGGAGGCAGAGGGCGGGGAGATATTTGCAACCGTCGTGTTCAGCGTAAGCCTTAGTGGTAAGGCCAAGCACCCAGTGAAGAGGGTATTCAAGAACGAGCGTCACCTCAACAACTTCATCAAGTTCATGGAGCGGGAGAGAGGGTGGACGTATGAGGAAACTTACGTGCACGAGGGTGAGTATAGCGGAGAGGCGACAAGGCAGAAGTCAGAGCCTATCAGACCAACAGCAGACGCAGCAGACAGAGACATCATCACGGCCTCTGACCCTCAGGGGGTAAACTATTTTGCCAGGTCTATGGACCGAGCGATGAAGATGATGGAGGAGCGTGGCATTAACATTGGTTTGCAAGTGACTCAGCTTTCAGAATCCGATGTACAACAAATCATCGACGACGGAGGGGAAATCTTCATGACAGCAGACTACGGTGCTGGTGGATACATCACCAAGGACGGTTACGTAGGTGGCATCTTCAAGAATCCAGACACAAGATTTAAGCGGATTACAAAACCTTTGTTCAAGCGCATGGAAGCATGGGCTGCAGAGAACGGTGTTGAGATTTTCTTCGATGCTTTTGCCACCAAGCTAGAGGATATCTACATTGGGTTGGGGTACAAACCCTATGCACGCACAGCATTTAACAGGGAGTTTGCACCAGATGGTTGGGATGCAGAGAACTCACCGTTGCTCGACGAGCCAGATGTAGTGTTCTTTGTCAAAGGTGAAGGCGCCAAAGGAGAGGGTCAAAGGTTTGATGACTACATGGTGGCATACGATGCCACGGCAGCAAGAGCAAGAAAGCCTAAGGCTCAAGCCCTGCCCGACCTCTCGCTATCAGAAAACGCAGAGGTTTCTTTTGAGCAGGCTGCAGGTATCAATGCTCAGCAGATGGAGGAACGTAGAGCGGAGATGAAGTTGCCCGAGTCTCAAAGACAAACACGTAACTCTGTAGTGCTCAATGTCCTTAATAAGTACGAGCTCGGAGAAATTACTCAAGAGGATTATGTGTCAGCTGTTCGGGAGAACATGCCTATCAAGCCTTTTGAAGAAGTGCCTGAGGTCCCAACAGTAATGGACGTGGCATCGGCGCTAACCTCTGACAAGGTAGCCAAGGGTATCATTGGAGTTAACAAAGAGATTGCTGACGGGTACTACGTTGGGTTGAGACTAGACATCCCAGCATACGACACCTACGACACGTGGGTTGTCTCAGTGCACCAAGGCAAGAGAGCTGAAGCAAGGGCACCGTTCCTTGGCGGCAAGGCTGTAGGGTATGGACAGACAGCGGTGATTACGAACGCGACCTTTGACTCCACGCCAATGGCCGCCCTCAACATTGCAAGGGGTAAGGGCAAGCAGACTATTGCGAGAATGTTTGGTGACTTCAAGAACGAGTCACCCGAGCAGGTGAGACAGCGTGCTGTCGACATCATGAAGGGTAGCGAGTACAACTCTGACTACAAGGAGCTGGGCAAGATGGAGGGATGGGTACAGGTGGGGATGAATCCGTTCCGCCACAGCTGGTTCTATGACAAGCGTGATGGCCGACCACTAGCTGAGGCCTCTGAGATTATTCAAGTGGGAGCGCTTGTGCTCGCCAAGGATGCTGTTAAAGTCTCTGCGTCTGACCCTCGCTTTGAGGCTAAGAGTAGGGTGAGTGGACAGAAGATTAAGTTCCAGCGCCCAGGCGCTCTTGTTGGAGACCCAGTGTCTTTGGTTAAGCCACAGAAGATTGGAATCTTTGACCTGAACTACGCAGCAAGCACCACACAGATGGAGGACTGGCTCAAGTCGGGGGTGGTCCGTCAAGAAGATATGTCTATATTGGAGGGAAGACCTGTCCTCTCGCACTCACCAGACAACATGATGGTTGGCTCGGTGTCTGTTGACGACAGAGTGCTGGTGAATAATGGAGGCGGGCTGTTCTATTCTGCCAATACAGGTGACGTGTGGGCTGTGGCTGGCGAGAGCGCTGGTAACAACATGGCCAATGAACTTAATGAACTGCTCAAGACTTCACCCGACGGCAAGGCCTACCTCCTACTCATCAGCGGGGGAAGGGAGAAGCACAAAAGCTCCACCAATGGTGTGATGTCTATGGCTTCCCTTGGCTTTGAGCTTGTCAATCAGAATGTACTGACCAAGACGGAGCTCAAGAAGGTGCTCAAGGATACTGTCGCCGAGACTGAGAGACTGTCTATTACTACTCAGATAAAAAGAAACGAGGCTAGGGTAAAGGATGGCAAGGAGCCAAACCCACTCAAGAAGGGGACAAATAAGCTCAGCTCTATGGCTGGCAAAATGGAGGATTTGTTCGAGCGTTTCTTCGTAGAGTTCGCATCCCCATATAGGTCTACGTTCGAGCAGAGACGTGAGTTTGTAGATAAGTTTGCAACAAACCTGGGGAAGGCAGTAGCTGTAAAGTCCAAGGACAGTGCTGCAGAAAAGAAAAGACTCATAGAATCCTACGAAAGAATCTTTGGGTTTAGACCTAAGGCAAGTCAATTTGGTTCTACTCTTAAGAACTTTTTCTATGACTTCTTTCAAGAGAAGATTCTTCAGGGGGGGGAGGTTAATAATATATATGGTGCTATCGAGGTTTCATCTGAGGTTAGGCTTGAGAAAGACCCCAACCCAACAGCCTCATACCCACTTAAGCTAGTCAATGTAGACCCCAACGCTCCGACACCAAAGACTATTGTCTTTAAGGCTATGCGCTCTGCTCCTGGCACGCTTGTTACCAGGGGTACCAACCCAGTAAACCGTGGTCTAGAGATAGGTGACATGTACACCAACAGCAAGGGGGAGCGCAAACTCATAACTCCTAACGCCTTTGAAATGATGGGGGGGATGGGTCAGGCTACGTGGGGTAGGATGACTGTTAAGACACCCGTCCCTATTGACACTATCACTAGAGACGTTTTGGCGATGGACAAGTCTGAGTCAATTATCAATAGAGGTAAGGCTCAGGGTAACTTGATGAAGCTCATAGCCGACATGGTTGACCCTTCAACTCCTACTCCAGGAGCGCGTGTGACTAAGCGTGGAAAGCTTATTATTACGCCCTCTAAAAGCGAGCTATGGAACAGAAAAAAGAAGGAGGTGATGGAGCTACTTATTGCAAGTGGCATGAGCAAAGAAAACGCAGAGGCGATGTATGCCAATGCCAAGGCTTACAAGGAGGGGCGAACTGCAGGAAAAAAGATGGCAAGCAGGGAGGCTCAGGAGACCCTCGGTAAAAGAAACAGAGAGCTTAGCACAGAGGCCAAGGCTCTTAAGAAAGAACTCGACCAGCTTAAGAACAAGTCTAAAACCGTAGAGGAGTTCTTGTCCTTTGCTATCAAGCTTGTGGATGAAAGGATGAAGGGCAGGGGTCAGCAGCCCTTTGGCAACAAGGACATTCAGAGACTCCTTAAGATTGTTAGGCAAGCACACAAGTCTTCTGCCAAGAGGATTCAGAAGGAGGGGGAGGCCGAGGTTATGGATACGTTTGTTGAGAAGCTGATTGATATCTTCGATAAGCAGGATGCCAAAGAAGCCATGAGAAACTACTTGGCTTCTATTAGTGCGGCACGCAAGCTCCAAAAGAGACTAAGAGGTGCAGCCAAGAAGCGCAAGAAGGGAGAGGCGCTTAAGTCTGTTGCTTCCTACGACAGGGTACTAAGGAGACTGTCTGGAATCAACGCATCTCTGCTGTCGCCCACGGATATACAGGACTTCATCAACACACTCAACTCCGCCGTGAGTTCTGTGTCAAAGGTGAAGACAGTATTCAGTAAAGAGGAAGAGAGGGTAGTGGCTCAGGTGCCTGCGAGGAGGTCAGTCGAAGCCCTCATGTCTCTTGCCGATAAGTTCATAGCCCTCGAAGAGATAGGACGTAACGCGGTGATGGTGGCTAAGGCTAAGGCGGCTGCCGAGAAGAACGGAACTTCTTTTGAGAACGAATACGAAGCACTTGTTAAGGCGGCAAAGCTTCGCAAAGTTAGCGCCACCAGGAGAGCTATCCTTAGCTTCATCGAAGACAACCCTGAGCTGTCTCTTGACCCCGCTAACCCTGCTGACGTAGAGTATGTGCTGGAGCAACTCGCTGAGAACAAAGCGCTCCTGGAGGAGCAGTCTAAGGATGCAATCATAAGAGATGCTTTGCTGCCGCAGATTGCCTTCAACCTAGAGAAGCTTCTTGAAGACAGTCATATTGCTGAGATTCTTGGTGTGTATAGCCTTGACCAATTCAATGCTTCGGACCTAATCAATAGGCTGATGAAGCTTGACAAGATTCACCTAGCGAACCTAGAGTTTAAGCTTGACGATTACTTGATGAACGACTCAGTCATGGGGCTGGGTTATCTAGCTGCTCGCGTGCGAGGTCGAATCGAGTTGGCCAAGGGCATTGAAGAACAGCTTACTAACAAGGGTGTAAGTGCGGGGAGCAGGCCTATCCTTTCCCTACTCGATACAGCTGACTCCTTCCTGAGGTTGGTCTTTAAGACGGACAACAAAACGATTTCAAAAATCCGAAGGTTGATTGGATTTGCTGACATGGAGAGAGCCTTTGCGAAGGCTGATATGATTCACGCCATGACCGCCGAAGCCATAACAGAGGAGATAGACCGTATTGAGGGTGAGGGCGGGAGTGTCAAGACAGTATTGGATAACGCTATTATGCAGCTGTTCTCCATGGCTAGGCAGATGCCCGTCCTTGAAGAGGGAGCACCTGGTCAAAACGAGGCAGAGTGGTATCTCGCATTAAGAGATGCAACGCGGCGCAGTATCGACCACTACAGGGAGCAGCGTGAAATTTACTCAGACAAAGATTTAGCTGAGATGGAGGCAGCGTTTGAGTATCTGTTCTCAGAGAAGAACCTGCCAGACCTACTGGCCAAGGTGCAGACAGAAAGACCTGACCTTGTTCAGATGGTTGACTTCATGGCTGGGGTACACTCTACGCTTGAAGATTCGTTTGCGAACTATGTTGAGCGATACCTCGGGAAGAACCTCACGAGAGAGAATAACTACACGCCATTCAGCGTTAAGGTGAAGGTAAAGAACGAAGCTGTTGATGAGGGATTGCAGATGAGGCAGGCCATTATGGACAGCATGCGTAGTAGCTCGCTTTCTAATGCTAAGAAAACAGCAGGCTCCTCATTTGAGAGAAACCCAAAGAGCATTACTGGCACGGGGAATATCCTTGGTCTCAACTTTACTAGTATTAACGAGCGAACGCTCAGAGAAAATACTATTCTATCAAACACTGTGGGTGAGGTGATGTCTCTTCAATCTGTATTCTCAAGCGAGGAGTTAGCCAAGCTCATTCCTGATGACGGCACAAAGAATCAGCTGCACACAAAGTTGATGAACTACATCACGCAAGATTCTGCAAGTGCGCCTCCTGTTTTTCAGGCTAGGTTTACGTATGGGGGTAAGACTTTTAGAAACCCTATTAAAACAATTAAGAACGCCGTAATCGTGAAGGCCTTTGGCGGTGTACTTACTCAGACACTCAAGCAAAGTACCGTGCTCATCAGTACGATGGCCAACACGAAGAATCCCGTTCAGTCTATCCCGTATATGATTCAAACTGTAGGTGAGCTCTTCGCATTTGCTTTAAGGAACGGATTGCTCACTGACTCTAAGCTTGCCCTTGAAGCAAACGGAAGGTACAAGCTACTTCAGAACTCCCCAGTTTTTTCTAGAGATTATGAAGCGGGAAACATTGACCCATACACTGGTTCTATTGATACAGAGACTAGCTGGTTTGTTAGGACAAGAGACAAACTTCAAGACCTATCACTACAGAACCTAAAGTCTACTGACAAAGTGGCTGCCGTAGCGTCGTGGTTTACATTCTATGGAGACTACCTCCTCTCGGAGGGACTGGCTGATAGCTTTGACGACATTAACTGGGATGAGCAAGCAGCTCGACCAGACCTTGATGCGCTTAGCTATGCAGACTCTATGGTAACTAAGGACCAGGCGGCATCTACGCCACGCCAAGCAGCAGATATTTACAAGGATACCTCTGGGGCCATGGGGCCTTTAGTCGACTTCGTCAGAAACATTGTCCTTCCTTTTGCAAGATTTGCTGTAAACAAGAAGCGAAGCATCTACTCTGACTTCAATAAGCTTGACCTTCGAGGAAGGCGGGATGACTCTAAGACAAGACGGGAGGGTGCGATTGCTATGGCTGGACACCTTGCAGAGCTGTCTGCATTCCACGCTATCGGTAAGGTCTTAATCCCAGCTATCGCATCCCTATTTGTAGAGGACGATGAAGAGGAGTCAAAGTACAAGGACAGTAAGCTGTTGGATATCGTTGGCAGTGTGTTAGCAGACATGAATCCACTCCCTCCTATTGGTTATTTGGAGGACGTGGTAAAAGAGATGACTAACAAGTACATGCTATTCCCCCTTTCAGAAGGAATGGATGGTGTGCCAGGATTCTTGGAGGGTGAGAGTTATGATGAAAGGTATGAGCGCTGGAAGAACACCTCGGCAACAATACCCACATACAACAGCAACCCCGAGTTGTCTGCAAGTGGTTTGCTTAAGGTGGGCATGGGGCCATATGGGGAGTTTGTCACCGACGCAGGGAACACCCTGAAGAACCTAATGGAAGATGGCAACAAGGTCTACTCTTCTACAGGCAGAGAATACTTTGTGAGGCCAGAGGATAAGGAGCAAATGGATATGTTCTTTGCCATGAAGTTCATGCTTGCGATGGGGCAGATGTCTGGGTTCTCATCCAAAGAGATTGACATCCTCGCTCGCCGCATGGATGACCTACCGAGGGAGCGGTCATTGCGCTCAGAAGAAGAGCTTGCTGGTTACGAAATGATTTCCAAGGCTATGCTATCCAACAACCAAGAACTCATGCAAGTTCTAGGTGAGGATACAGGGGTAGAGGGATTCCAACGCATCCTTCAAGAGCAACTTAACTACTCACCATACGATGCAGAAAAGGCTGCTTCTAAATTTAAGAAGGGGGCTAAGGATGCGGCTATTGAAATTAGCTTGAGGAAGATGGATGGATACTCGACTCATATTAGAGATATCAGAAGTATCTTTATGAATGCTGGCGACGCAAAGGATTACTTCTCTATCATCAACAAGAGAAAGAATGCTATGTCTGCTGATGAGTTCAAGGAGTTCAAAAACCTTGCGGACATCTACATGGCAGGCATGCGTAGCGGCACCCTTGAAGAGAGCATGTACTACAATCTAACAGAATGAAACTAGAAGTTTTAAGAATCAGTAGCCAAGAGGACTCGACCTCAGGCATTTTATTTGACACAACAAACGGCAGGAAGTTCCTGTGTTACACACTAGAAGATGAGGAAAGAAATGAAAAGGTGGATGGCGAAACTCGTGTCCCCTCTGGAACGTATCGAGTTGGCCTACGAACAGTGGGCGGCTTTCACAGCAGGTATGCCCATCGTTTTCAGGATATTCACAAAGGCATGCTCTGGGTTCTTGACGTACCTTCTTTTGAGTACATACTTATTCATTGTGGGAATACTGATGAGCACACTGCTGGTTGCCTTCTCATTGGGGAAACTCAGGAGTCCAATGTCAAGAGCAGCAATGGCTTTATTGGCAGGAGCACGCAAGCTTACTTCGATGTGTACCCAAGGATTGCAGAGGCTCTGGACAAAGGTGAGGAAGTAACTATCACATACATTGATTACGATGGAGAAGAAGAAAAAAAAGATAAGGGACACAAGGCTAGGCCAGTGGCTAAGGACCGCCGCACCAGGAGTTCTTGACACAGTAGGAGACCTGCTGCCCGACAGCGGAGGACTCGGGGTAGTTAAGAACCTACTTGACAGAGAGCCTGACCTGAGCGCAGAAGAAATCAAAGCACAGATTGATGCGGAGGTAGAGTTTCAAAACAACGTAACCGAGAGGTGGAAGGCGGACATGGGTAGCGACATAAAGCTGGCCAAGTATATCAGGCCAGTTACTTTGATTGCTTTGATGGTGATGTTTATGGGCACTATGGTAGCGGACTCACTTGATTATCTGCCCTTTAATGTAAAAGCGAGTTATGTATCTTTGTTAGAGATACTTATGCTAACCTCTTTCGGTGCATATTTTGCTGGTAGAACCATAGAGAAATCTAGAAAATGAGAGAAGAAGAATTTGGGTGTGACTTCCTTGACCAGGATAAGTTGCAAGAGCAGGAGCAGAAGCTCAAGGATGGTACTATCACGTGCAATGTCGACAGCCCAGAGGACTGTGAATCTTGTAGCGGATAAGAGATATGTTAGAAAACTTGAGCCACTTTGAATTCCTCACCGTAGCTAGTGCCCTAGTTGTGGGCTGGGTAAAGTTTCAAAACGACTATGCGAAACTGAGCTCTCGTGTGCACGCCCTCGAAGCGGACAACGCAGAGTTCAAGGCTGACGTTAAGCAGTTGCTCAAGGACATTCAAGAAATCAAGTTACTTCTGGCTAAGAATAAGGTGGAGTGAATATAGACGACAACACCAACCTCGGCATCAACATTAAGTGGATGGTGCAAATCGTTGTGGGTGTAGGGGCCGCTGTTACTCTTTACTTCACAATCATGTCTGCTCTAAACAAGCTAGAGATTGACACGATGCGTCACAACCAAGAGATTGACCTTAACTCTGAGTTTAGAATTAAGTGGCCTCGTGGGGAGATGGGCAGCTTGCCTGACGATGCAGAGCAGAACCTAAGACTAAATCACGTAGAGAGGGATGTGGAACAGCTAAAGGTTCTAGTAGACGAGTTGCGTCAAAAGGACTGTGATTAACGGAAGACCGTTACGTTTCCAGCCATCTCTATAACCTTCTGGCTTTCCCAAGTAGATGCTTTAATAGTCCAGGTGTACACCCCATCAGGTACAAATGCACCCAGCCTGTTGCCAAGCCACTTGTCCTGAGGGTCATAGCTAACCCACACTAGCGTACCCCATCTGTTGTAGACCCTGCACTCCCACCGCCACCAGCACTCACTGCGAGTCACTGGCTTCCAGTAGTCGTTAAGAGTGTCTCCGTTAGGAGTAAAGGTATTTGGGGTGTAGACACGAGGGTCGCTGCAGTCCTCACCTTCTTCAGGAAGGTACAGGCACTCCCCCTCTACCGTGCACTCTTCACAGTAGTTCAAGGCGTCTGGGTCTAAGCATCCTTGATAGATACATCCACCATCACTCTGTGTTGCAAACTCATTGTAGTTGTATGCAAACATGTCAGTGCATCCGTACACAATGGGCGGGGGTGGTGGGTCACAGGCCCCATTCAGAGACCACTGTATCCAGCTGTTGAAGATGTCTTCGTCGGGGTACGGGAATCCTCCAAGTCCTGGCTCTCCAGTTATGTTGTCGCTGTCATTTATTTGAAACACGTTCATGACCAAGCATTCCTCGTAGTAGGAACCGCTCTGAAAGATGTCAATCCAACAAGGAGCAGCCCCACTGCCAGCCCATGGTGTATCAAGTAGGTTAAAGGTGATGGTATCACCTGCCTGTAAGATGTTGTCAGGACCTTGACCTATCTCAAACCCAGGGAAGTCCAAGGGGAAGTTGAGTAGTGCCCAACCGTTATCGTAGAAACAAGGGAAAGGATTATCGTCTAGGGGTGGGTTGAACGTAAGGGCCAAGATAAATTCACCGATGCTGTCTGCTGGTGCACCACACTGCGCACCGTTGACTGCGATAGTTAAGTCAGTAGAGATGGGGTTGAACCCAACAATCTCCATGTCACACTGCCCAAAGCTGAGCAGTGGAATCAGAAAAGGAATTAGCTTTCTCATTGCACGAATACTTTCTTTGTCTTGTTCTTCCACTTCAAAATATACACTCCCGTTGCAAGCTGCTCAAAAGGAGTATCAATTTCCCTGCCAAGAATGTCAAATACTCTTGGCTTTCTACCTCCCAGATTGATGCCCTCATCTGCCACAAGGTCGATGTATGTACCAACAGAGAAGTCATCCTCTATCTCGATGTCACATTCACCTACGTTAAACAGCATGTACAAAAGGTCTCGGACGTTTACGATGCCGTCGTTGTTAGGGTCTGTCTGACAAGCAAAGTCACAAGCCCACTCGCTGAGCATAACCAAGATGTCTCCGTTTCCAATGGAACCATTGCCGTCGTAGTCTAACTCACAGGCTGGCAGGGTGTTACAGAAGTCTTGAGAGAACTCCTCAAACTCAAATCCAAATGGCATAGAGATAATGGTTTCCTGATTTATCATGGCGAGGTATCCATCACTACCAATGTCGCACCCCTCCTCCCCGAAGTCCGCTGTACAGAACCCATCGCCAGCGTAGTCCTCTGCAACAAATGTGTAGCAATCGTCAAAGACACAAGCCTCATAGTAGTACAAACCATCTTCGTTGAAACCATAGTCGTCATCCATTACGATATCACCATTGCTATCCAACAGCATCCAGCTGTGCTCATTAGACCACGTGTCGATGTCTGCGTATAGTTTGAATAGGTCGCCCACTACAGTCTCTAACGGCCACGATGCGTAATCATTGTCTGGGTAGTCATCAATGCTTGCCGTTTGAACTTCAAACATCTGTGCATCTTCGATGTAAACCTGCTCAAAGAAGACCGAGTAGCCTCCTGGTGCCACATCAAAGAGCGTCTCCAGATATTCGAGACCGTTGCAATACAGAGTCACGTCGACAAAGGGAATGGTCTGGACCCCTTGGTTAATCACCTCCACCCAGATGTCTTGATAAGGAGTGCACCATTGCTCTTGATAGTATGCTGTGGATGGCGTCATGTCGTAAGCAACCACAGGCAAGCACGCAGGAGACACCACCAGAGCAGACCTTGGCCCCTGTAAAGACTCGTGCATCCTACAAGCCTGCCCCTCAGTGAACTCAATCTTGCAGTTCTGTGACGAGTAGTCCATGTAGTTGCTTCCGTTGATATCAGGGCAGGTATTGGAGCACCCGTTAGAAGCCAATCCAGGTGGCGTGTCGCACACCCTGTCTCCCTGAGTCTCACAGTTAGACTCCTCGCAGTCGTTGCTGTTGTAGAAGGTGTGGTAAAGACTGAGGTAGTGGCCAACCTCATGGACAACCGTGTATCCCAAGTCCCTTCCTTGCTTAAGCTCTCCAACGTTGCCTACTGTATTGTACAGGGCCACGATGCCGTCCCTACAGTCACCAGTGGGGCCGAGGTATGCGTACCCCTGAGTACCACTACCCCCGTTGTTACCGTTGATTTCAGACACCACGTATATGTTGATGTATTCATCAGGGTTCCAACAGCCGACCGAAGCTTTCAGCGTTGCATCTTCAATACCGTTTGGGCTCCCCTGGGCTACGCCATCTTCGAGGTAGCTGCTCCATACGCCCCCATCAAATCTTGTGATGCCATTTGTAGGCACTCCCCCAGGGGTGCGGCTCGCCATGCAGAACTGAATCTTGCTATCAAGGAATGTCTCATTAAGAACATCCACCTGCGATTCTATTTGCTCATCGGAGATGTTGTTCGCATCTCCAAGACCAGTGTGCACAACATGGAACACCACGGGTAGTGTCTCGACAGGCGTCGACTCTAGGTCAACAGCGAACCTGGAGTAGCCCATGGGCAAAACATCTGGGGTCAGTACCAGGCACTCTTGCGCCGTAACTACCTGACTCACAAGGGAAAGCATCAGAAAGAAGTGTCTCATTGGTTGATTAGGTTAGTATGGCAAGTTACAAAAACAAAAAGGGGGCGAGCCTATTGCTCAACCCCCTCTAGTAGCGAAGTTCCACAGCGCCATCCCTGTGTAACGATTCAAATATAATCCATTACGTTGAAATAGATTTGAAGAACCCCGTGCAGATGTCCTTCATTGGGGCAATGAACTCTCTGTAACAATGGTCATTGATTTCTTTTTGCCGAGCTGCTGAATTAGTGACGCATACATTGGCTGCCTGATATTCAGCATTCAACCTGAGAAGCTCGTGCACTTGAGCTCTCTTTTCTGGGGACGGGATGTCTCTTATCTGCATGACACGAAGACTGGTGTTTTCTCTCCGACGTATGCACCAAGGACATTGAAGTCCATGAACTCAACTGCGTCCATGCAACTCATCTCATCTCTGTCCATAAGAACTTGAATGCAGATGTCATAGTCATAGACGGCAACTAGGTTTGGACCCTGCGTGTGCCCAACCAGTGCGTCCTCGAATCCGTCAGCAAGCAAAGCTTCTTCCGCCACAAGACTCTCCATGATTCTATCTTGACGGTCAGCCTTCATAGCCTCAAAGAAGACGTCACTTACCGAGTTCAATTTTGTTGATGTATCCATTGTGGATTTTGTTTTCGTTAACCAGTTCTTCTCCAACGAGCCACCCCTTTGCATTATTGTCTCCCTTGTTGGAACAAGAGACTTTTCTTAACCCCTTCATCTTATCCTGAGTCTCGACCCAAACAAGGAATGGCTCCAACCAAAAAGAATATGCGTAGTTCCCAAGATGTCTTCCCTCTTTGTCGGTACGCTTCATGATATACACGAAGATGTCTGCCTCTCCGAGGCTTGAGTACAACCCTGATGGTTCATTCCTTACCGTGCTCCAGCACTCAATAAAAAGATTGGGGCAGGTTTGGTCGGGTCTTTTGTGGTAGTAATCGTAAGCACTCAAATCATACTTGACTTCGTACCTAATGCCTGAGTCTGTCTCAAGGTCCCAGTATAGGTTGACATCACCCCTAACGTCATCTGAGCGGAGCACCTTGTGCCCCTCCTTCTTGAGGTGGTCCTCCCACATAAGCTCGCCTTCCTTGCCCGCTCTGTTGGCCTTATGAAAGCTACTCATTATGGCGTATCGTTGTATTCGTCACACGCTGTGGTCACGGTGTCGAGTTCGACAGCCATGCGTGTTTTGAATTCCTTGACTAGCTCAAGAACTCTAATCCAATTTGTATGAGGCTCTCCTAGCTCAGTGTGTAGCTCTTCGTACAGCTCGGTGGCATCTCTTTGAATGGCGGAGGTGGAGGAGAAGTATATCTCACTCAGAGTTTTTAATTTCACGACAGATTGTTTGGATGGTTTCGTCTACTTGCTTCTTGTTCTTAGGGATGAACAACATGTAGTCGTCCATTCCATTCTCCACTAAATACCTGAGGAACATCTTCCACCTAAGAGGGAAGGTGTGTTGTGATGGGACGTAACCCTTGGTCTCAATGATGAACTTGTGCTTATGAGACACGAAGTCTGGGGTGTACTTGACCTCTAGCACTGCGTTACCAGTAGCATTCCTCATGTAGTCCTTCGCTTTCGTGGACTTGTAGTAGATACCTGCATATCTAAACCCGTCCTGAATAACAAACGTCTCTCCCTCGTAGACAAAGTCAACGTCGACTTCCTTGAGCTGGTCGTAACAGTACGTCTCAAGGTTGGACTTAAGTTGCATGCCGTGCCTCCGAAGGTTACGTGACTTGGCACTTTTCTTCTTCGGTCTAGTGAGGTTCTTGCGTGGCTTCCTCTGCATGCTGTCAGTTTACAATAGATGAGGGGGAATAGACGCCTGTTTGCCAACTACTTGTTCACCTAGTGGAGAAAAGAAAGTCTGCACTGGGCCCTCCAGATTGAATGCGCTGTGTGTTTTGTTGAAGCTGAAGTACAACGGTTCTGCGAATGGGGTTGGCTGACCTCCTGTATCTGTCTCTCTAACCTTTCGCACGTGCATCTCTGTTGTGAAGCGAACGTTGGGGTCTACGTGCTGGACCTTTCTGTGAAGAGTGATGAAGCAGTCTGCCCTGTTCACCCACTTACCCCCACCCTCTGTGTCTTCCGCGTATGGAGCTCTTGGGTATCCATCAGCATCCTTCTGTCGTTGTGACTCCGTAACACTGTGAGCGTTTACCCACACCGCCACGCCTAGCCTGTTGCTGAATGTCAAGAAGTCAGAGGCTGCCTCATAGTGGTACTCGTGAGAGTTGAGGTGCTTGCCCTTCATGCCATCAATGCGAAGGCTGTTGTACGGGTCGATGAACAGGCCGTCGATAGCCTTGTGTCTGTGAAGCTTCTCAGCATACAACAACACGTCGGTGTAACTCAGGACCTCATCGTTCTTCAGGATGATGAAGTGTTCTTTCACCCACTCGTAAGCTCTCTTCTGTTCTTGATAGCCCATAGACTGGATGTGCTTGTTCAGACAGAACTGCATTAGCTTCATCTTGATAGCCGCTGTACTATTCTCTGCGCTGTAGATAACCCACCTCCATCCGTGGTTGATGCTGGCACTCACCATCATGAACAACGTGAAGGTTGTCTTGCCGATGTTGCTGTGTCCGTTTATCATTACGAACTCCTTCTTGAATCTGAAGTTGTTGTCTACCCTTGTGTTGCCCGTCGACAAGCCAACCTCAATCCGTCCCTCCCTGTAGTCATCAATCCACTGAAAGTCTGAGTCGTCAGACGAGACGAATGACATGTCTCCGTCTTGCAAGAGAATGTCTCTCTTAATCTTCTCCTCGTCCTCAATGATTTCCTTGATGGGCATGGTCTTGCCGTGAGCAATGCCATCCTTGATTGTCTTTCTTGCCAAGGCAAGGTCATCTACGTCATGCTTCTCTATCTCTCTTTCAAGCACAAAGAATGCAACGTCTTCTTCAATCCTTCCTGCGGCCACATACCCACCGATGAGATGTGATGCGCGTATCAATGTGCTGTGCTTCTCTCCCTCGCTGGCCTTGTTAATCATGCGAGCAGCGATGTTCAGCTTCTCGTAGTCAGTCTTAGACTGGATGTCCTGTACGTAGTCAGTGTTCCTCTGCTCTGCCACCATGCCAACGAATACATCCGACTCGTTCTTGATGACGATGTCAGGGTCGCATGATTCAAAGCAAGCCCTCGACTCGTTGATGCCTGTGCCATCCACCTCTAACCCGTACTGGCTATCGAAGTATTGCTGAAGGCTGCGGAAGTGGTCGCGGTGACGCGATGGTTCAAGCACCTCGACCAATGCCTTGATGCCGTTTCCACTGGGGCTAACCCAACAGCTTCGAACATACTTGTCCGAGCCTATGACAGACTTGCCCCTGTCTATGTCAATGTGGTCGAAGTCGAGGACAATGAGACCGCTGTGCCTCTTAAGCATGTCGTCTTTCCTGCCACTAAACTCCCCAGAAAACAACACGATAGGAAGCTTTGTCTTCTCAGACTTATCTCCCTCCCTGATTTTCTCAATCCTCGTTGTGTGTTTCCCCTTCTTGATTCTCTCCAGTGCTGTACCCAGAGAGATGTACGTTGGTTCTTGTACTTGATGTATGGAAGGGAATATGGTTACCACTTGGTTGCTCATTTAATTTTATTTGTAAAAGAATTAGATACCCGATTAGGTCTTGAATAACGTCCTCGTCTTCTGTGCTGTCGTTGTAGTTTAAGATTCTGTTGAGCTTGTCGTCTATCCGAACCTTCAACTGCTCTACTGAGTCAGCCTTGCTAAAGATTCTCGATGGTGATAACGCAGAGCTTCCGTACTTATTATTCTTCTCCACTAAGAACTCCGCGATACTCTCGCACTGGGTTCGTATTTTTTCTGACGCGGTCTTTGACATGGTCTAATGTTGTTTGAAGATTATCAAGGGTTCTTTGTAGGGACTCTAGTTCTGACTCACTACTAACGTAATGTCTGTACTGGCCCATGGGGTAGACTCTCATTTCCTTTGCAAGGTCGGCAACAATCTTAGTTGCTTGCTCATAAACCTGCCCATAGTTTGCGCTGTATTTCAAGTACATCTCATGACTCTTGATAGCGTGAAGCACCGTGGCGTGGTCCTTGTTGAACATGGATGCGCAGTCAGCCCTGCCGCAGAAGGGAGACACTGCATTGAACAGAGCCGCTCTCTGCTCCACGATGTGTCGCTTCCTGTTCTTCATCCATCTTTGCTTGGACGTCCTGCTCTTGTCGGCTAGTCCAATGGCTTCGAAGTATCTGTTCCTAGCCTCAAGAAGAAAGGGGTTAGTAGGTTTCTTTTTCATTTGAATTAAATTTTGGAAGGGAGGAGGGGAATCGAACACCTCACGCGCACGCACAGATGCGGCCACCATGCTACCTTAAAAGCGATGCTGTCTTTCCAGCTGTCAGTCTTTGATATCCATAAAGGGTAATGAGTCGTCAACCTTGCGGCCCCCATTTAATCATTTGTCTGTTGTCGCTTAAACAAATCTTCCGACATAGCTTCGACAGCGAACAAGACATGACTGGATATCCCACCTCACCCGACAAGGTAGAGTCTTTTACCCGCAAGGGCTAGAAGATATGGGAAGTACCCCCGACAGGATTCGAACCTGTGACCGCCCGCTTAGAAGGCGGGTGCTCTATCCAACTGAGCTACAAGGGCAGATACGGGGTGGCTTTGTTTCCTAAGGCTCAATACATAAGCCTTGTTGCAGGCTCTCCCTGCACACCATGCGCCACCCCTCTGGTTCAGAACGGCATAGAGTCCGCTGACGTTTCAGCTGGCTTCTGTGAGGCCCATGACTTCGGGTCTTCTACGACCGCCCATGCGTTGCCTTTGTTGTTCTGCTCCTTGTTCTTGGTGCAGTTTACTTTGATGTAGACGTTGCCTTTCTCTGTGGCAAACTGCTTCATCTGCTCCAACTCGGCCAAGGTGAACTTGACTTTGAAAGAGACGTGGGGTTCTACGTAACCTACGTAGTTGTTGTTGTTGTCTTTCGACATGATTATGGAATTAAGGGGTTAATGAACTAACAAACTCTGTGTACTTACTTCTAAACGCAGGGACCATCATCTTATTGTCTCCGTGCACACGCAAGAACCATAGCTCATTGCTCGTGCAGTTGAAGACATTCTTCAAATCCTTGTAAGGAATCTGCATGTCGGCAACCAGATACCTTACCACGCTACACTTGGCATCCCACAAGGGGGCCTTGAATTTCGTGGTTTGAGTAACGTCAGTTCCGAAGAACTCGTTTGCTTGACTGATGATGTGTCCTGTGTTCATATCTCTTGGTAATTGTAGTAAGCTTCGGGGATGAGGTGACCATCGAGGTAGGCTTTGATTTTTGCTACCGCTGCATGGAACTTCCTTTCTCCACCTTCTAATGTTCTTGGAGATGCCTTGTATACACCGACAGCATAGGGGTAAGCCTTCTCTTGGACAACCCAGTAGTAGTCTTCAACTCCGAAGACCTCGCAGTAGATGTAAGCCTGAATGTCGTAGCTAAACTTGTTGACATCGTACTTGAACCCACTCATGCGCTGAGTTGTCTTGCTGTCGGAGATGTAACCATCCCCCTTGCAGTCTAGGAATCCTCTAACAGGGATGTCATCCCCCTCGGTTCCTTCAATGAAGCTGTTGAACTCCACTTGATAGTCGCCCTTCAGAAACTCTTCACGAACTGGAGTCTTGTCCAGTCGCTCAATCATCTCGATGGCTTGCTTGTAATCGTTGGCGTTGACTACGCCCAACTTGGACTTGGTGGCATCAAGGGTCATTTCCTTTAGCCAGTCCTTGTACTTCTTCGTAGCCCTCGGTGACTTGCCTCCAATCTCTGCGGTAATCTTGTCGTCATTGACAACAACGAACTCCTTATCAAAAGATTGTGGCTCAAACAAAAGCTTGTCGTATATCGAACCGAAGTGAAGCGCATCAGAGTGCTTCCTCAATCGTCCCTGCATATACAGCTCCCAAAGTTTGATGTCCTTGAGTGCCTCCTTGCAGGAGGAGTAAGACAAGTAACCCTTGCCTACTCGCTCCGCAAGTTGGTTAGCAAACTGCATCATCCGCAAGCAGACTTCAAGCGGTCTGCCTGTGCAGGAGACAATCGCTTTCCGTGCTTATCATCGACAGCTTGGTATGCCGCCAAGGAATTCTTGCTGCTCCTGATGTAGTTCTCAAGCTGGTCCAGCTCTTCATCTGACATCGAGCCACTGGTCTTGGCTGCTTTCTTGGGAGCCGCCTTAGATGCAGGTGTGTTGCGACCATGGCTGTTGGTTGCATCGCTGTCTTTGGTGTCGTCGATGCAGAACAATCCATTGAGAGCATACTTGCGGGCATAGCTTGATGTGGACCCAGTAATCTGGGAAGCATCCATACCTTTCTTGTTCTCTTCTTCACGGGCATAGCCGTTGGTCTGTACTGCCTGACCCTCCATGTTGTGTACGATGGCCGTGGCTTTTACATAGACTCTACCTCCTACCTCAACCATCTCGTCACTAACTGTGAGGATAAGATTGTGGGTATTCAAATGAGGTTTGACCGACTCAAGGATGTCTTCGCATGAGCGATACTTGTATCCTCCAAACTTGTTTGTCTGTCCCTTGGGAGCCTTGAGGGAGGATTGGATTGTTGCCATCGCCTTGACGATAGCTGAGGGGGTTGTTGTGTCTTCTGACATCTTATAGGGGTTTGAATTTAATTTATTGGTGGTTCGATTGTGATTCCCGTACACTTCTCAAGCGCTCTTGAGGCAGTGATTACGCTGTGCAGGAACAACTTCCTGATGACATACATGGGGAGCCACAAAATTGTGGAGGTTATTAAGGCTGTCACCATAACAACCCAGTGGAGTATCCTCATAGGTCTCTAATTGTTTTACAAAGTTCGGAACTATTTCTGGAATATCCAAGGGATGTGATGTTAATTTTAATGCACATTCTGTTGGTTGTTTGTTGAGGGGTGGAGTGGGAGGAAGCCGAAGCGCTCGGCATCCCTCATGATTTTGTTAATCTCGTGGTTGAAATTGTAGACAGCGTTGCGACTCATAGACATAGGGTCTTTCATGACAGCAATTTTTCTGCTATGTGCTCGCAAGACCTTGTCGAACATCTTTGCTTTGTCTTCAAGAGTCATCAGGACTTCGTGTGGTAGTTGGCTATTCATTGTAGTGTTGTGTTTTGGATTACTTCTTTTACTATCTCTATGACCTCGGTGTCGTTGGCAAGATTCTGAAGGGTGTCTTCGAGTTCTTGGTCCGCTTCCATCCGCTCCTTCAGGTATCTACTCTTTGCTTCAATCGCATCGTTCAGAGATTCTTGGAGGTCTGCTATCTTTTTGAGTTGACGTTGCTCAAGGTAGATGGCCCGCTTCATGTTGTTTACGTCGGTCGCAATAGCCTTGGCCTTGTTGTAAGACAACCCCGCTACTATCTTGACATCCTCTTGGTATTTAGGCCTGTACGATTTGCCATTCGCTGACTCCTCGTCTGTAACAACCTTGCACGAACTGAACCCTTGGCCCTTGATGCGTACCGCTACAACAGAATAGGATTGTTCGTTCGTAGTTTCTCGTGCTTGTCGTAAGCGAAGAGAGACCTCTTCGTCGGTCAGGAAGTACTCGTTACGAACCACTCGTGGGAGGTTGTCATTCCCGTGCTCGATATCCCACTGCATCTTGGCATCGCATTGAGATTGTGCCAAGAAGTAGGTGTACTTGACCGAAAGGATAGCTTCCTTCCAAGTCTCGTAGCTTCCCACACGTCGGAAGTCAGACAGCTCGTGAGCAGATTCAGCCTCCAGTACAGCAAGGGTGAAGTAGTTGGTCCCAATCTTCACAACGTATGCGTTTGGCACAGGTGAACTGATTAGCTTACGGGCAATCTGACCACCAGCCAACGTGACGGGCTTCTCTGTGGTCTGCGACAGGCTGTAGTCCTTGACCCTGCTGTCAATCTCTCGGAGGATATTGTCGGACGTCGTCCTGTATGCAATCTTCACCTTGTCTGGCCAGTCATACGAGCTTGTCTTAAGGTTGTCGTCTGGTGTGTTCTTCTTCAACAACTCCGCAACCTCTCTTTGAACCTCCCATGAGTTGATGCTTTTGTAGTCCTTAAGAAACCTCGCACCGACAGGCCCGCTGAGGATAGTCTTCTCGATGCTCAACAGCAGGGAGTCGACTTGGGTTTGTTCTTTCATGATGTAAGTATCCATTGTGTATTGTATTGTGTTCTGTTATTAGAACGGATTAGTGTGTGGGATATTGTGTTAACGAATGTTAATCCTCTATCACTTTAACTTGGATGACCTTGCTCGATGGTCTGCCATCGTTGCTTCGCATCCAATCCTGTGCAGCTCCGTAGTAGATGAACAGGGGCGTCCCATCGTAGATTCGGTCATCTACCTCGTTGTAGACAGTCCAGTAGTTGTCAGTCTTCATCGCTCACAGTTTCAAATTCAACGCCATCGAGTTGCATCTCGGCCATCGCCACAGCTTCATCGAGAGACTCTACGAAGTATCGTAGCTCGGTTACCATATCCTCGGTGGACATTGCGCGGACGCAGTTGCGAATCTCGTAGAACAGGTGGCCGAAGTCATCGACAACACGGGCTGTCATTCCGAGAGATGGAGCGCAGTCCCATCCGTCTTCTGTTGTTTTCTTGATAGTGCTCATTGTGTATTGTGTTTAAGGGTTTCTAGTATTAGAACGTGTGTGTTCTTGGTTTATTGTGTGTTGGGTTTATCTTTCTTCGGTGTAGATGACTTCCATCCATGCTTTGTACGAACCTGCATCTCTGATGTCACTGATGGCTGTTTGAAGGGTGCGGATGACCTCATCTGTTGGGATATCGGACTTGTTGTCGTGGTGTACATGCGTAACCAACTCTAACGTGCTGATGTACTTGGGTCGAGGCATTGTGTATTGGGTTTAGGGGTTTCTACTTATTCAACGTGGGAGGTGTCAGTTTATTGTGTGAACGAATGTTAAAACGTAGCCCATAGTTCTTCGACGCTGTACTTCCTGTCCAAGGCCTCGACGATGAGGTGCTGTGCTTCAGGGTCAGCGTCAGCAAAGAGGGCGTATGCTTCCACAAGCTCATCCTTGCACAGGTCAAGCTCGATGAATGGGTTTTCGGTGTGGTCGTAGGGCTTCATAGTTGTTCGAGATTGCAGGTGATGTCACCCTTGTTGTTGAGGTATCCTTGGAGGATGAGATTTCTGGACGCTCGGCCATAGCTTCCTTGTAGTTGCCAAGCCAAGCCGCTCTTGATGAGTTCAGAGAAGAACACGATGGTGTCCGCGCTGTCGAGTTGGCCTGATTCAAAGGCGATGATGGTGGTGACGAGGTCACCCTTGGTTTGCTTTCTTTTAGTCATTGTCTTTGATGTTGTTGTAGTAAAGGTTTGAAAGGTCTGTATACAGGTCGTCTATCTCGACGGCTACGTCAAAGCTGTCGTCGTCCTGACGCGCCATGTAGTCCTTCATGATTTCCATGAAGTCATCTGCGA
>UEXM01000244.1_pt1 | contig 60049 bp, 48 predicted proteins | sample 1796661 | NCBI WGS metagenome assembly UEXM01 (sample SAMEA4772469, study PRJEB27181) | metagenome | reverse complement strand
TACCTCAGAACGAGCATTCAACAACTTTCTGATGCCGGCCATATAAAAACTCCAGTGACAACATTTCAATTGATGTGGCTAGATATCGGCCGTGATTTAAAGCACATAGACTACTCCACCTTAAACGGTTCGGAAAAGCAGGCGTTTGACTATATAAATCACCAATATAGAATGGCGAAAAAAAACAATAAAAAATTAGAATTTAATACTGCTACTAAAGATAAGCGCTTCACCAGTTTTGGTGAAGACTTTCGAGACAAAAATAATATAAAAGTACAAGCGAGCTATATGACAGACTCGTTTGCTGTCGGTCTTTCATCAAGTTATACCTTTTCGCCGCAAGATAACGACAAAACCCGGTTAGATGGTAGCTATATCGCCGGTTTTATTGGTAATTGGGCATTCACCTTAGGAAAACAAGACAGGTGGTGGGGCCCAGGTTGGGACAGTAACTTAAGCTTAACCAACAACGCTAGACCTATTCCCGCTATTGCATTATCACGAAGAGCCGCAACACCATTTGCTATTCCATTCACTGAAATTGCAATCCCTTGGACCGTAACATCCTTTATGGGCGTTATGGACGACAATCGCTCTATTGATAACACCTTATTATGGGGCTTTAGACTTAACTTTAAACCCTTGGATGGATTAGAAATAGGGCTTACGCGCTTAGCACAATGGGGCGGTAAAAATCGCCCAAAAAGCTTTGGAACATTCGTAGACTTACTATTAGGTAAAGATAATTGTGGCGCATCAGGTTTAGATTGTGGTGAAAACTATGAAAACGAGCCAGGTAATCAGCAAGCGGGCTACGATTTACGCTATTCATTTAACCTATTAAATACCCCCTTCGGGCTATATGGTCAATATTTTGCGGAAGATGGTGATAACAGTGGTTCCTCTTTAAGTTTTTTAACCGAACCCAAAGTTCAACTAGGCATAGATACTCACTTAAAACTTTTTTCAGCGCCGACAACCATCTATTTAGAGTACACCGATACCTATGCTGACTGTTCAGATACAAATAGCAGTAGTATCGGAAATTGCTTTTATGAGCATCATATTTACAAAACAGGAATGCGTTATCAGCAAAGAACCTTAGGTAATTTATACGATAACGATGCAACAAGCGTGGTATTAGGGTTTATTTCCACCATAAGCCCAAACACTAATGTAACGACCAAAGTTCGCCATTTACAGCTTAATAAAGATAACAACGATAGAGCCCCTGATAATATCATTATTGGTAATCCGCTGACCAAAATTGCTGAAGATATGATTATGGTTTCAACTAAAGTTCAGCATAGTTATAAAAACTGGCGCTACACTTTAGGTTTAGACCTCAGTAATTCTAAATTTGATAACGATATTGCAGATAAAAATCAAGCAAATCTATTTTTTAAGGTTGAATATAACCTATAATTTTTCTAAAAATATTGGCTAATTTACATGACTAACGTTAACACATGCCTAGCAGGCAACACATGTCCAGTATATGTGGTAAATTTGAACTGTGCGACAACACGCATGCAAAGTATGGATCAGCAACTATCCAATCTTGGTGTTTCATATCAACGCATTTCTGCGGTGAAAGGTATTGACTTATCAGCTAATGAAATAGAAAAAGTCTATTCGAGTAAATTAAATCAAAAACACTTTCGCTACAATTTATCATTAGGTGAAATTGGTTGCTATATGAGCCATAGAAAGATATGGCGAACAATGGTTGAGCAAAATATCGATTTTGCTGTGATTTTGGAAGACGATTTAGTCGTTAATGAAAATTTTCAAGGACTATTATCTCAGGTTGACAGCTTAAAAAATTACGACCTAATAAAGCTTGCTGACAATAGAGACTTCCCTGCGGCAGAAAAGAAAAAAATTGCGGGTAATTTTGAACTGATCAATTTTAAAACCATCCCCAACTGTACTACCGGTTATACAATCAGCCTCAGCGGGGCAAAAAAATTACTTACTCGCGAATTATTCTATCGCCCCGTGGATATTGATCTGCAATTTTGCAAAGAATTAAATTTATCGGTTTACGGATTACAGCCATACCCTATTACAGAAAACCGTAATTTCGGCAGTGATATCGCGGCATTTAATGGTGGTAGTCATGGCAATAAAACCACAAGTCTATTCAGAAATATTAAATATCGGTTAGCACTATGGTATTTGCGAAAAACACATTTATCCGGGATATTATAATACTCAGTTAAACGTCTAAAGTCCTTATTAACTGAGTATTAGCCGTAACTTTAACGCCCGAATTAAATACAGTAGTCTGGATTGACGGTATTTAATAGCAACTAACGCTGCGCTATTTCAATTATTCCCCCACCATAGAAGTTAACTCTAGTAAGCTAAAAGCGCCAATAACTAAGCTTTTTTCGCATTTTAAACTGACGGATAAAATCGCTTGGGTGGGCAGCAAAATTTACTCTGTCTTCTATGGTTTTATCGATCGCGGCTAAAACCCGTTGGGCAGAAAATCCATCATGATAAGGATGTACCTCACTAATAAAACGTTGAATATTATCCATTAACTCTTTTGGTCGAGTCAGTGCGTACTCTATGGCTTGCTCAAGTTCATTTGGACTTTGAATGTCAACTAAATGGGCCTTAGGGTCAATGTTTTTAAAGGTAACCACAGGTTTATGTTGTAATAAAAACATTAGCATTACCGATGAGGTATCGCAGACCATGATATCCGCTTGCTTCAACAATGGTATAACATTGCTAGTCTCAACAAACGTTAGATAGTCACTTTCTATTTCTTTGAAGCTATCCACAATGTTTTTTGACATTTTTGGGTGAAACTGCACCAACCAACGCCAACGCCCTGACTCACTCAGTTGCTTTATTATAGGTAGTAAGTGTGGCGCAGCACATAGGCGCTTTGAAAAGGTTGAACAAAATAATACTGTCGGCTTTTCGTGATTAGCTAATGTCATGGTGTCACGGCTCACCTTGCCCTGAAGTTCATCTCCCTCGGTATCTGGCGTAAACAAACGATCTAGCGCGCTCCAGCCCGTTTCAATGACATTAAATTTTTTCGGTGTCGCTTGTAGCGCTAAAAATCGTCTTGTTGATTCAGGTCCTTGCGTACAATAAAGTTCAAAGCAGCGTCTATCTTTGTAATGGTCATTATTGCCTTTCTTGTCTAACTTTCCCGCATCAAAACCATGAAAAATCGCGACATTAATACCCGGTAGAAACGTGGGTGCATTATTAGCCGGGTATAATACCGCGTCCGGATTATAAGCAAATATAGCACTAACATCAGCTAGTTGGCCTTCATCATCATTGAAAAGCGTTTTATCAACGGCGTCCCCCTCGACAAACCAAGCAACCTGATCTCCTCGAATTAAGGCTTGTGTTTGTATCGGCCTCAAAATGGCGAAACTATAATTTTGACTTATATAAAACAAATATTTTTTAGAACTCATATTGCTAACATCTTTAATATAGATTTAATCATTATTGCTTTTTGAATCCGCTTTAAGTTGCTCTCGCGAAGACTCTCATTAAACAATTTTTAGTTACGTTTTTTTAATAATATCATGGAAAAATAATAAATTGATGAAGATTATTGCCTAGCTTTAGATAGCGTGCGAAAACTTGCTATAACTGAAGAGCTAAAAGCTTAACAAAATGTTTTAAAGTTAACGTTGACAGCTTGCTAGAAAGTACGCTATTAATAAGGCACTAACTATTTATTAAACTATAAAATTAAGCAAAGCATAAATGAAACAATTAACAAGCATGATTCGAATTAGCCTCCTCCTCGCATTATCTACGCGCGGCTAGGTTTTATTGCTTGAAAAATAAATAGACAACATAATAAAACACTAAACCCGCGCTAATCACCGCGGGTTTTTTTATGCTCGTTATTTAGCATAAACACTTTTAAACATCAGGAAAACACATGGACATTTCTAACGATAAAGTTATTATTTTTGACACCACTTTACGTGATGGTGAACAGGCGTTAAACGCGAGTTTATCGGTACATGAAAAAATACAAATTGCCCACGCTATTGAACGCTTAGGTGTCGACATTATGGAAGTGGGTTTTCCAGTTTCATCTCCAGGTGACTTTCAATCAGTGCAAGAGATAGCACGAACTGTTAAAAACTCACGGGTTTGTGCTTTAGCCCGTGCGGTAGAAGCCGATATTAAAGCCTGTGCTGATGCTTTAAAACCTGCAGAGCAATTTCGTATTCATACCTTCATTTCAACCTCTGATGTGCATGTACAACAAAAATTGAAAAAAAGCTTTGCTGACGTGCAAGCGATGGCAGTACATGCGATTAAATATGCTCGTCGCTTTACCGATGATGTTGAGTTCTCTTGTGAAGATGCTGGCCGAACGCCCATTGACAACTTATGCCGCATGGTTGAGCAAGCCATTATAGCGGGTGCTACCACAATAAATATTCCCGATACGGTTGGTTACACCTTACCAAACGAATTTGGCGGCATTATCGAGACTTTATTCAATCGCGTGCCCAATATCGACCAAGCGGTAATTTCGGTACATTGTCACAATGACTTAGGCTTAGCTGTAGCTAACTCCATGTCCGCGGTGCAAGCGGGAGCAAGACAAATTGAATGTACCATCAACGGCATTGGTGAGCGTGCAGGTAACTGTTCACTTGAAGAAGTTGTCATGATCATGAAAACCCGCCAAGAGTTATTAGGTGTTCATTCTCAAATCAATCATCAAGAAATTGCCCGTACCTCTAAGTTAGTCAGCCAACTTTGTAATATGCCCGTGCAATTGAATAAAGCGATTGTTGGCGGTAACGCTTTTAGTCATTCGTCAGGTATTCACCAAGATGGCATGTTAAAAGCTAGCAATACCTACGAGATAATGACACCTGAAAGCGTCGGTATCAGCAAAACTAAGTTAAATTTGACCTCACGAAGTGGCCGCCATGTGATCAAACATCGTATGGAGAGCTTAGGCTACCAAGAATCTGATTATGAATTAGAAGCACTTTACGCTGACTTTTTAACTTTGGCGGATAAAAAAGGCCAAGTGTTCGATGATGATTTAGAGGCGTTATTGTTCAATATTCAACAGCAAGACCAACAAGATTTTTATCATCTACAAACGTTAAACGTACAAAGTGGTGGCAGCGAATTTGCCACTTCAAGCATCAAATTAAGTAAAGGCGATGAGCACCAAATTATTTCGGCAACGGGTAATGGCCCTGTTGATGCTTTATATCGTGCCATCAAAAAAGCTGTCGATATTGATTTTGAAGTCAGCGACTACAAAATTTCTAATAAAGGCGAAGGTGAAGATGGCTTAGGTAAGGCTGACATTGTGGTGTCGTGGCAAGGCAGAAATTTTCATGGTTACGGTTTAGATACTGATGTTATCAAAGCCTCAGGCAATGCCTTAGTTAATGCGCTTAATGCCATTCATCGTGCGATTACTATTGCAGAATTAAAAACTGAACGTGCGAGTGAGTTAAAAAATACAACGAATAATCGTCAACCATAATGTTTCAAAGCATTCCGTGGATAAGAAAGAAATTAAATTTAATTATAATTAATCAGTAGGTTATTAAAATGTCAAAAGTAGCAATATTAGCCGGTGACGGTATCGGGCCTGAAGTCATGGCCCAAGCAGAAAAAGTGTTAGCCACGGTAGCTAAACAGTTTAATTTTGAAATAAGCACTCAACATTATGACGTGGGTGGCTGTGCTATCGACAATCATGGTCAAGCATTACCAGAAAGCACCATCAAAGGCTGTGAACAAGCCGATGCGATATTGTTTGGCTCGGTTGGCGGTCCTAAATGGAGCAACTTACCACCAACAGAACAACCTGAAAGAGCATCTTTACTTGGCCTACGCGGACATTTTGGATTATTTTGCAATATGCGCCCGGCACAATTGCAAAGTGCAATGTCACACCTTTCGCCGCTTCGCGCTGACATTTCACAAGCCGGTTTTGATATTTTAGTTATACGTGAGCTTACTGGTGGTATTTATTTTGGTGAGCCTAAAGGTCGTCAAAATCAGGGGCAAGAAAACGAAGCCGCCTTCGATACCATGATTTACTCACGCAAAGAAATTTCCCGTATTGCACATCTAGCTTTTCAAGCGGCTAAAAAGCGTAGAAATAAGGTTATTTCTATCGATAAGGCCAATGTACTAGCATCTTCTATATTATGGCGAGAAGTGGTTAATGAAGTAGCGAACGACTACCCTACGGTCACAGTTGAACATATGTATGTTGATAATGCAGCTATGCAGCTAGTTCGTGATCCTGCTCAGTTTGACGTGATGTTATGCTCTAACTTATTTGGCGATATTTTATCTGATATCTGTGCCATGATCACCGGGTCGATGGGGCTATTACCCTCTGCGAGCTTAAACGAGCAAGGCTTTGGCATGTATGAACCCGCAGGAGGTACCGCTCCGGATATCGCAGGTAAAGGCATTGCCAACCCAATTGCACAAATTCTTTCTGCAGCCCTGATGTTACGTCATAGTCTAAACCAAGAAGCTGCCGCTAGCGCGATTGAACAAGCCGTGGCTGATGCCCTTAATGACGGCAATTTTACTGGTGACTTATTAAGTGCAGAGCTACGTCATCAAGCAAAGTCAACCGAAGAAATGGGCGATATAATTTGTCAGCACTTAATTGATAACCATAAAAACTCAGGAGCAAACTAAAATGGCGAGCACGTTATACGAAAAATTATGGCAACAACATGTCATTGAAGAAAAAGCTGACGAAACGCCATTAATATATGTTGATCGTCATTTGATCCATGAAGTGACATCACCTCAAGCCTTCGCTAATCTGAAGTTCCATAACCGGGTGCTACGTCACCCAGAGCGTACTATCGCAACCATGGATCACAACATATCTACGCGCTCAATCGAAATTAACGCTGCCGGTGAAGGGGCTGCAAATCAACTACGTACCTTAGAAAAAAACTGTAAAGAATTTGGTATTGAGCTATTCGGTATGGGCCATAAAAACCAAGGTATTGTCCACGTTATGGGGCCTGAACTAGGTTTAACCCTTCCTGGTACCGTGATAGTGTGCGGTGACTCTCATACCGCAACTCATGGTGCTTTTGGAGCTTTAGCTTTTGGTATTGGCACTTCAGAGGTAGAACACGTTTTCGCAACGCAAACTCTACGTCAAACGAAAGCCAAAACCATGAAAATAGAAGTTAAAGGCCAAGTTGCCCCCGGTATCAGTGCAAAAGATATTATTTTGGCCATTATCGGTAAAACTGGCAGTGCTGGTGCTACTGGCTATGTCGTTGAGTATTGTGGTGAGGCAATAGAGCGTCTAAGTATGGAAGAACGGATGACGGTCTGTAACATGAGCATCGAGTTTGGCGCTAAAGCCGGCTTAATTGCTCCTGATGCCACAACATTTGATTATTTAAAAGATAAAGAATACGCGCCAAAAGGCGCAGTATGGCAACAAGCCGTAAATGATTGGCAAGCGCTAAAATCAGATGCTGAGGCAACTTTTGATAGCTATTTAACCCTTGATGCTAAAGAGATCAAAACCCAAGTTACTTGGGGAACTACACCAGGGCAAGTCACACAAGTTGATAGCGTAGTGCCATCACCTGAAGATTTTACTGACCCGGTTGAAAAAGAGTCATGTCTTGCGGCCTTAAAATATATGGGCTTAACTGCCGGAACAAAAATTACCGACATCGCCATCAACAAAGTATTTATAGGATCTTGTACTAACTCTAGAATTGAAGATTTACGTGCTGCGGCAGCTATAGCGAAAGGTAAGAAAGTTTCAGCTTCCGTTGATGCTATTGTTGTGCCTGGCTCTTATCGTGTTAAAGAACAAGCTGAAGCAGAAGGCTTAGCACAAACCTTTATTGATGCTGGATTTGAGTGGCGCCTGCCGGGTTGTTCAATGTGTTTAGGTATGAACGATGACGTGTTAACTGAAGGCGATCGTTGTGCATCTACCAGTAACCGTAACTTTGAAGGTCGTCAAGGTCGAGGTAGTCGTACACATTTAGTCAGCCCAGAATTAGCGGCAGCTTCGGCTATTGCCGGTCACTTCGTTGACCTAACTCAATTAAACCAACAGACCCAAGGAGCATAACATGGAAAAATTTAACCAACACTCGGGTCTAGTTGCACCTTTAGACGCAGCCAATGTTGATACCGACCAAATTATCCCAAAACAGTTTTTACAAAAAACGACACGCATTGGTTTTGGTCAGCATTTGTTTCATGATTGGCGTTATTTGGATAACGCTGGCCATCAAGCTAACCCTGACTTCATCCTTAACCAGCCACAATATCAAGGAGCTAGCATTTTACTTACTGGCGAAAATTTTGGTTGTGGCTCAAGCCGTGAACATGCCCCTTGGGCACTGCAAGAGTATGGTTTTAAAGTGATTATCGCTTCAAGCTTTGCTGATATTTTTTACGCTAATTGTATTAATATTGGTATCTTACCGATTATTTTATCAGAAGAGATCATTACTGAATTATTTCAGCAAGCTAAAACTAGCCCTCAACACTTTAGCGTTGATTTAGCGACTAAAACCGTTAATACCGCGCACTCAAAGTTTCACTTTGAACTCGCACCTTTTCATCAATATTGCTTGGAAAATGGTGTTGATAGTGTCGGTTGGACATTAAATAAACTTAGCAAGATTGAAAGCTACGAGGCTCAAATGCCGACATGGCAATAACAAATCGCATTAACTGTTAATCATCAGCTGAAGAGCTGATGATTAACAACATAATCAAATATCCTTAAGCTTTTAAGCATACCGTTAACAGTAATTTAACCCTTAATGACTAAATGTTCGCGCTAATTCCATGAGGAAAGCGCTGCCATAGTAAATTTCTCTCCTCGAAAGCTTAGAATGACTTGCTGTGGGCGTATCTCATTTAAGAGTAATTCACGCGCAATATAATCACCTTCATAGCGATCTCGACCATTTACTCTTACCCATCCCTGTCCATCACTGGCATAAATATGCATTTCAAACGCTAATGAAGGCACACCATTTTGCACCCAAGTTGGCATTTGTGACAAGGGGATCAGTTCGCTATTATCAGCCGTGACATTGGTTTGTTGCTCGTCACTTTGCTTGGTTTGCTCAATCGCTGATTGAAAGCTTGCCAATAACTCATCAGAAACACCGTCTGTAGCCTCAACAACAAAATTATCACTGACTGGTTTTTGCTGTACTTTTTCACTCGCCGTCACAGTCGTTTGCACAGCAGCTAACTTAGGTTCATTGACCGTAAATTCCCTATCATTAGCCACCACCTTATTTGACTTTTCAACCTCAGAATGTTCAGAATTTGGCACAGCAGTGATACTACTATCGTTAGCTTCAGAGTTTATCTCCTTGTCATCATCATTAATAACACTAACCTGTGTAACAGATCTAACAACACTATTATCTGGCTCTGTCGTGATGGTTGTTTTATCGGAGGCTGTATCTTGGCTTTCAGCTACATTAGCTAATTTAGCGCTATTATCAATAGCCTCAAACTTTTGTGCCCCCCACCAAATACCTGCGGTTAATACTAAAAGTAATATGCAAAGTAAACCGCCAGCTTTTATCCAAAAATTTTGCCACCAAGGGATTACTTGAAACTCGTCTCCTAGTGCATCATGCGCTGCTTGTAATACAATTTTACGATTAACAACCGCATTATTGCTGTTGTAAGCATTCATTAAAGAGCGCTCTGCAAGCAAGTTCATTAAGCGTGGAATACCATGACAAATTTTGTGAATAGCATTTACTGCACTTTTATCAAAAATATTTCGAAAGCATTTGGCAACCGAAAGTCGATGTTTCAGATATTGCTCAACCTCTTGTTTATTAAGTGGTAATAAGTGATATCGTGCAGTTATTCGTTGCGCTAATTGCCGTAAGTCTCGACGCTGTAATAGTTGTTGTAACTCAGGCTGGCCAATTAAAATGACTTGTAAAAGTTTTTTAGTATTAGTTTCTAAATTGGTTAACAGTCTTAGCTGCTCCAAAACCTCTGGCTGCAAATGTTGAGCCTCATCAATGATCAACAGTGTATTAATATTATCATCGTGGTTTTTTAATAATTTTTGTTGAATTTTATCTGTGAGTGTTTTTAGCGTTGCACCAGTTTTACGATAGCGAATTTTTAATTCATCACACAGCGTGGCTAAAAGCTCTTGACTAGAAAGTGTTGGGTTAAGAATAAAAGCGGCTTGGGTGTTCTCTGGTAAATTCTCCATCAATCGCCGACTAATGGTGGTTTTCCCTGTCCCAACTTCCCCGGTCAATAAAACAAATCCACCGGTATCCCCCAAACCATACGTTAAGTGATTTAGCGCTTCACGATGGCGATCGCCCATAAATAAATAATCGGGATTTGGCGCAATTGAAAAAGGTTTTTCTTCTAAACCAAAGTAACTTGTGTACATAGAAAATCTTAACTGATGAATCGACCCAATGAAATTAACCTGAACACGTTCATATGTCAAAAATCGTCAACAGTTATGTTAAACTTTAACAATATGATTATTCTATATGTTTTTATTTTAAGAGGCCTATAGCCACCCATGTCAAAAATAGCACAACATTTACATTATTTTTTAGTCGGTGGGGCCGTTCGTGACGCCCTACTCAACCGACCGGTTGTTGACAAAGATTATGTTGTAGTCGGCTCTAGTGTCAACGAAATGCTTGCACTAGGTTTTATACAAGTAGGCAAAGATTTTCCCGTTTTTCTCCATCCCAAAAGTAAACAAGAATATGCTTTAGCTCGCACTGAAAAAAAAGCAGGTCAAGGCTATACAGGGTTCGACTGTGACGCTTCAGCTAACGTAACTCTTGAAGAAGATTTATTACGTCGCGATTTAACCATCAATGCTATGGCGATGGCTGATAATGGGACAATAATTGACCCTTACGGTGGACAAAACGACTTAACTGATCGTGTGCTACGCCATGTTTCTGCTGCATTTATTGAAGACCCGTTAAGGGTATTACGCGTAGCGCGTTTTGCTGCTCGATATCACCAATATGGTTTCAAAATAGCTCCAGAAACACTCACATTAATGACTGAGTTAAGTGAAAGTGGTGAGTTACTCAGCCTATCTGGTGAGCGTGTTTGGCAAGAAATGCAACGAAGTTTGGCCGACTCAAATCCTGAAGTATTTTTTCAAGTACTCTATCAATGCCAAGCACTCAAAGTACTTTGGCCTGAGTTACATAATTTATGGGGTATTCCCAACCCTGAAAAATGGCACCCTGAAGTGTGTTCAGGCGTGCATACCATGATGGTGCTAAAACAAGCAGTTATATTGTCAAAGAAAACTTCCGTCAGGTTTGCCAGTGTTTGTCATGATTTAGGTAAATCATTAACCGAAGAAGATAACTTACCATCACATCCAGGTCATGAAACAGCGGGGTTACCTTTAATAGAAACATTGTGCACTCGCTTGCGCGTACCAAGTAACCATAAGTCACTGGCATTAAAAGTTTGCCAATTTCACCTACATGCACATAAAGCCTTCGAGTTGAAAGCTAGCACCATATTAAGGTTATTTGATCAGCTAGATGTTTGGCGCAAGCCTGAAGAATTTCAAGACTTTTTACTCTGTTGCCAAGCTGATTATACCGGTCGTCTTGGTTTTGAAAAAAGAGACTATCAACAACAAGATTTTCTCTACAGTGCCTTTAAATTGCTCAGTAAAGTTACAGCCAAACCATTTGTAGAAAAGGGACTTAAAGGCTTAGCAATAAAACAAGCAATAGCACAACAAAGACTTGCCGACTTAAAGCAATTTAAACGTCGCTACTTACAGCAGAACTCTCTGGCACCTAATTGCAGTAATTAACAGTCATTGAGGTTTACAACTCTGCATTACGATGCTTATATGCCGGTGTGAGCGTAGCATACCGTTCGTCCTGAACATCGCTACTCTTTCACATCCATGTGATCGTAGCATACCGTTCGTCCTGAACATCGCTACTCTTTCACATCCATGTGATCGTAGCATACCGTTCGTCCTGAACATAAAAAAGCCATATCACAGGATATGGCTTTTCAGGCTTAGCTTGTCAGTTTAATTAAAACTTATAAGCAGCTTTCACGTAGTAGTAACCACCATTGTAATCGAATGGACCACTTTCATAGTAAACACCACTAACAACACCATATGCACCGCCATCTTTTTGCAGTTCTTGTGCTTCGGTATCAAAAATGTTGTTAGCACCGGCTGATAATGTCCAATTGTCATTTAAGAAGTAACTTACAGATGCGTCAACTGTGTATGAAGAACCAACCGTTTCTGACCAACCATATGAGCTGAATTCATCAGGCTCATCAGCATGCGTTGCAAACCACTCGCCAAAGTAGTTGGCACGTACTAACATACTCACATTTTCCCAACTTTGCGCTAAGGTAAATGTTGCACGGTGCTCAGGAATCCCTTCTTCTAAACGTCTAACTTTATAACCTGTAGTAAAGCTACCTGGATCATCAACTTCAGTACTATTATAGTTGTAAGCTAAGCTGAATTTAGTATCACCACCCATTAGCTCCATACCGTAGTTAGCTACGATATCAACACCTTGCGTTGTTGTATCAAAGTCATTAGCAAAGAAGGTTATTTTACCACCTAATAGTAACTCAGGACTTGGATATAGGCCATCTAGCGCGTCAACATCAGCTTGTGTTATGTCAAGTTTATCTGTTTGAGCTACACGGTCAGTTACCTCAATATTATAAGCATCAACAGTCATAAAGAAGTCACCGCTTTGGTAAACAAGACCTACTGCGTAACTAACTGACTCTTCCGGTTGCAGCTCTGCGCCGCCTTTTTGTGCTGATACTGGGTGTGTTGGCGGGAAAGTTGCTGATTGCACTAACTCACCATTAACTAATGATGTTTGGGTATTAACAACATTTGCTTGGCCAACCGTCGGTGCGCGGAAGCCCGTACTGTGTGATGCTCTAAAAGACAGCTCATCATTGACTCGGTACTGCGCGGTTAATTTATAGTTGGTGGTATTACCAAATGAAGAAAAGTCTTCATAACGTAAAGCTGCACCTAATAGAAAATCTTCAGTCACGTACGCTTCAACATCAACATAAGCTGCAATACTTTGACGTTTATTTATACCTTGAGCTTCAGGTGAGAAACCAGCAAAACCATGTGAGCCAACACTAAAGCCTTGGGTTGCTAACGGTCCTTGCTGCCATGATGCTTGCTCACCTGAAACAATTTCAAAACTCTCTTGGCGCCATTCTAAACCTGTAGCAACATTAACAGGGTCTTCTAAGCCCATATCAAAGCTTTGTACTAAATCAGCGTTAAAAGCCTTTTCCAGTTGGATATAAGAGCCAACTTCAAACGAAAGCCCTGGTTGATCGGCATTTAATGCCCCCATAGATGGGTTTACGGTGTTAACTAAAGTGTAAGTAGATTTATTGCGACCAACAGAGCCACTAATGTCATAAGAAGCTTCATCTAAAAAGCCGCCTTTGATCTCACCACGTGTTCCCATCGTTAATGCGGTATCATTGATATTACCGGTAAACTGCGGGGTATAACCGCCTGGAAGTAATTCATTAAATGCCCAGCAATTATCGTTATTAGCAACGCCATCAATGTAATCTTGCTGAGTTCTTACATCGCCCGCAGTAATTGCAATATTAGGACATGCGTCTGCATTACCATCCATCGCACCAACTAGTAGCAAGCCATCACCATCAGTAAATACGCCGCCACGATTTTGAGGATTACGGTAATAATAACCACCAGAAGCTGTACGATCTGAGTAGTTACCAAACATGTAAAACTCTTTATCATTACCTAAATCAAGACCGACATTGGCAAATAAAGTAACATCATCTTCAATTTCAGGGTTACCCCAGGTCATCGCTGGTGTCTCAACACTAGTATTACCTGCATCAATTAAAGCTTGTGCATCGGGACGTTGTACACTTCGACTAGTAGCATCTGCGGTTTTGTATTGAAAAGAAAGGTTAACAAAGCCATCTTTGGTAAATGGTAGACCAATATTACCGTCTACTACCGTAGAGTCACCATCGCCTTCATAATAAGCGCCTTTTTTAACGGAGATTGAGCCACCGTCAGCATCATCTTTAAGTACAAAGTTCATAACCCCAGCAATAGCATCAGAGCCATATTGCGCCGCAGCGCCATCACGCAAAACTTCAACTTGCTTCAAAGCAATAGAAGGTATTACAGAAATATCTGGCCCCTGAGCACCATCATTAACACCACCACCTTGGAAAGCAATAACTGACGCACGGTGACGACGTTTACCGTTCAGTAAAATCAATGTTGAATCTGAAGATAGACCACGTAAGTTAACCGGGCGGATAAATGACGCAGCATCTGAAATAGGTTGTTGGCGAACATTAAATGAAGGAACCGCAGCTTGTAACATATCTAACATGTCACTCGAGGCATTTTTGTCTAATTCATCACTACCAACAATATCCACTGGTACCGGTGAGTCAGCCACTGAGCGCGGCGCTGAACGAGAACCAACAACAGCAATACGTTCAATGTTTTTATTCTTTGCTGCAGGATCAGTTTCAGCGGCAAAACTTGGTGCTGTACCTAATGCTAGACCTACAGCCAGGGCTAGTGTGCCCGTACGAAATTTTGTAGACATGTTATTTCCTTCCTAAGGTTTATATTCTATATAATTTATAGCTATTTATTTTTATAATTTTATTTTTACCTTTTGTGCCAATCTGAACACTAACATTTGAATAATATTAGCGTGGATAAACCAAAAGGCTTGATTATTTATAAAACAGCTAGAATTGCTTTACAAGTAGTGTTTTAGTCTAAGAATTAGCATTGAATGAATAAAATGAAATGATTAACAAAGCTCTACGAAGACTATGTCGGATTGCATTAACATATGTAACCAATCTGTAACCGAGAGCCCACCTAGCTTGTAGAAAAAGATTCAAACAGAGAGTGTGCGAACTTTTTCGTATTTAAAAAAGTGACCATTGCATATAAAACAAGCAAAAAAAAATATAAAAAAAATATAAAAAAAATGAACTTTTTATTAATTAGATAAATAGAGAGGAAAAATTACAGGCTTAAAAGGTTAATGGCTTGTTAACAGCAGGGTTAAAAGCTAATCGAGTTGCTCTATTGAAGAAAATAAAAACTTAAAATTAACAAAAAAGCTCCAACAATGTGGAGCTTTTCAGAGAACAAGCGTAACTAGCTTAATCTGCGGCTAGCACAGTCGCACTCGCTTCACCAAAACCTATACGGGCAGCACCTGCTTTTTTACACCAACCTTTCATGATGACACAATCGCCATCTTCTAAGAAGGTACGCGTCTCACCATTAGGTAATGCGATAGGTTCTGAGCCTGCATTAGATAACTCAAGCATAGAACCTGCTTCTTCAGGATTAGGTCCTGACTGAGTACCACTACCAAACATATCACCTGGACGTAAATTACAACCATTAACCGTATGATGGGCTACCATTTGTGCAACAGTCCAGTATGAATCTTTAAAGTTTGATTGCGACAATTGTACTGCAGGCTGTGACGAGTTGCGCATTGCCTCAGTTTCAATTAATACTTGCAAATTCAAATCTAAAGAACCAAAAGCACGGTTATGCGCTGACTCTAAATAAGGCAGAGGTTGCGGATCCGCTTCATCACGAGTCCACTGTACTCGATATGGCGCTAAGGCTTCTGAAGTCACAATCCAAGGAGAAATTGTTGAGGCAAAGCTTTTTGATAAAAAAGGCCCTAAAGGTTGATATTCCCAACCCTGAATATCACGCGCAGACCAATCATTAAATAAGCAAATACCAAAAACATGGTCTTCAGCATTATCAATACTGATAGGGTTACCTAAATCATTGCCATTACCAATAAACACGCCTACTTCTAATTCATAATCTAAGCGTTTACATGGCCCAAAAGATGGTTCAGTTGCCGTTGGTGCTTTCGTTTGGCCTTTAGGACGTTTGAAGTTGCTCCCTGAAACTTCAATTGAAGAAGAGCGACCATGGTAACCAATAGGCACCCATTTATAGTTCGGTAATAATGGGTTATCAGGGCGGAACTTACTGCCAACAGATGTCGCATGATGAATTGAAGTATAAAAGTCAGTGTAATCACCAATTTGACATGGCAAAGCATACTCTACATCAGCTTGTGCAATTAAACATGATGCAAACTCAGCTTGTAACTCAGTTCCTTTTGATAAGCCATTTGACAAAGCGTGGCGTAAGGCACTCCAAAAGTGTTTACCCATCGACATAAAAGCATTTAATTGTGTATGACAACATTTTGCCAGCGCCATTTGCACATCACCATCATAGATATTCAAAGCAAATAGTGCTTTTAAATCTAAAACCTGATCACCAATAGCCACACCCGCTCGAAAATCTTCTTCACTGCCCTTACGTTTAAAGCTGGCAAAAGGTAAGTTTTGTATTGGAAAGTCACAATTTTCTAAGTTCGCGGATTCAACCCAGCTAGCTAAAGCCGGATCATGTGTTTCATTAAGTAAATTGGTGTTAGACATAGGTTAAACAACTCCAGAGAAAAATAAATAGGCAATAACGCAATATTATATCAAGCAACCCGATAAAGGCTACGTCAATAAAATATACTTGATAAACAACTGTCAACAATATGTTGCAGCATTAAGTTTACATAGCAATAGTGTTACTTTTACAATTTTTCAAAAGTTAACATCAGCATTTCGCTGACTGATCGCATAACAATAAATCAGTAAAATACTACTTTCGGTTAAGTACATTTGCTAGAATGCGACCGTTTTATAAAATCGTAAAACAACTAAGCACTGCCTATAACGGCAGCCACAATCAATCTAAAGCTCCTGATTTACTATCAGGCTCGCTCAATGGGTCAATAATTACATGAATAACATCACAGTTTGTGCATTATATAAATTTGTTCGTTTAGAGAATTTTGAAGATATTAAGCCACCTTTACAAAAAGTAATGGAAGACAATGCCGTTAAAGGTACTCTACTGTTAGCACTTGAAGGCATTAATGGCACTATTGCAGGTTCTCAAGCCGGCATAGAGGCAGTATTAGCATTTATTAATAGTGACAGTCGCCTTGCCGGCGTTTCATCTAAGTGCTCCTTCCATCAAGACAATCCTTTTCAACGCACAAAAGTTAAGCTAAAAAAAGAAATAGTCACAATGGGAGTTGAAGGTATCGATCCCACATTAACGGTCGGCACTTATGTTAAGCCTAAAGACTGGAATGCGCTTATTTCTGATCCTGAAGTGTTATTAATCGATACTCGTAATGACTATGAAGTTGAAATTGGTACCTTTAAGAATGCGATCAACCCGAACACAGAAACCTTTCGTGAATTTCCTGAGTATGTTGCAAAAAACCTAGATAAAACGAAACATAAAAAAGTTGCTATGTTTTGCACCGGCGGTATACGCTGTGAAAAATCTACAGCGTATTTAAAAGAACAAGGTTTCGAAGACGTTTATCACTTAGAAGGCGGTGTTTTAAAGTATCTTGAAGAAGTACCAGAACAAGAAACCTTATGGCAAGGTGAGTGTTTTGTTTTCGATGGTAGAGTTGCCGTTAACCATAGCCTAGAACGTGGCCAGTATGACCAATGTTTTGCTTGCCGATATCCCATTACAGAAGCAGACAAAACTAGCGAGCATTATATACAAGGTGTTAGTTGCCCTCGTTGTTATGACAAATATACAGATGAACAACGAAGCCGCTTTCAAGAGCGTGAAAAGCAAATAAATTTAGCGAAGGCACGTGGCGAAGAACACATTGGTGGTGAAATAAAACAAGTCATTGAACAACGAAGAGCAAGCAAAGTCGCTGAAAAACAAGCACAGAACAAAGCCTAGTTTTACACGACAGCATCATAAAAAAAGCCCGCTTTCTCAGCGGGTTTTTTATGATGCTGCTTTTCAAAGCCTACCAGTATTAAAGCTATAATATACAACAGCCTAAAACTAGTTCGATATGCCATCTCCTGCGCTTTACCTTAGAGGTAATCGCACTATATGGTATTTTTATAAGCTTATGAGCAAAAAAAACCTCAGCAGTTATGCTGAGGTTTTAAGTGTCAATAAAATATGGTGCCTTGACCCGGAATCGAACCAGGGACACGAGGATTTTCAATCCTCTGCTCTACCGACTGAGCTATCAAGGCACTGTCTTTCGTTACAATAGATATTACGTTTGCTGCGAAAGAGGCGACATAATATAGTGAATTAATCTCGCTCGCAAGCCATTTTCTTTAGCTATTTCGATAACAATGTCTGTTAGCATAAAAAATCGACAAAAAAAGCATAAAAAACAAAATTTGAAAATAAAAAAGCCAGTCAACGACTGGCTCAATATCATTATGCTTAGTTGGTTAACTAAATACCGACTTCATTATCCAGAAGAAGATAATTGAAAGGCCTGCGCCTATCGGTAAAGTAATAACCCAAGAAATAACAATGTTGCGAACAACACCTAAGTTAATAGCAGCAATACCACGCGCCATACCAACACCGAGTACAGCACCAACCAAAGTTTGTGTTGTTGAAATAGGTAAACCAGCACCAGATGCAATAACTACAGTACAGGCAGCCGCTAGCTCAGCAGCAAAACCTCGGCTAGGTGTTAAATGTGTAATACCATTACCTATAGTAGCGATAACACGATGACCAAACAAAGCAAGACCGGCAACAATACCTAAACCACCAAGGGGTAAAATCCACCATACTAAGGCTGCTTTTTTAGCTATTTCACCACCATTATCAACAATACTGACAACAGCAGCTAATGGCCCAATCGCATTGGCAACATCATTTGAACCATGAGCAAATGCCATACAACAAGCCGTTACAATCATTAATACCGCAAACACTTTTTCCACATTAGCATAGTGGGTGGTTTTATCAGCTTTTTCATCAAACTTAAGACGACTAATAAAGTACTTACCAACAACAGCAACAATTACAGCAACACTAATAGCCAGGTAATAACCGCCAGAGCCACTAATTTCAAAGTTATAAAAGCCAAGATTAACATTCTCTAAACCAATGTGTTTTAACCCTTTTTTGATTGTCACCAAAGACAAAACAAAACCAGCTAAAAACATATAAAATGGTACGTAACGCTTGGCTTGCTCTAAAGGTTTTTCAGTATCAAAAATCAGTTTCTGGGCGCTATTAAAAATAATAAAAGCAATAACACCAGAAATTAACGGCGTGATTATCCAACTACCAACAATACCACCTACTTTCCCCCAAGCAACCGTATCAGGGCTAACACCAATCGCCGCAAAACCAATAATGGCGCCAACAATAGAGTGTGTCGTTGATACTGGCCAGCCTAAGATAGAAGCAACAAGCAACCATGTTGCGGCCGCAAACAAGGCTGAAATCATACCAAACACTAACAGTTCTGGAATATCAATAAATAATGACGGGTCAATAATGCCTTTACGAATTGTTGAAGTCACCTCCCCGCCGGCTAAGTATGCGCCAGCAAATTCGAACACCATCGCGATAATAATCGCTTGCTTTATCGTTAGAGCTTTTGAGCCAACTGATGTCCCCATTGCATTAGCAACGTCGTTTGCACCAATGCCCCAGGCCATAAAAAAACCGACAACAGCGGCAATCATGACTAGCGTAGAGCCATGCGAAAGTAAAATATCCATGAGTAAGCCTTATTTTCTAGCTAAAAGAATTTCTAAACGTGCACCTACACGTTCAGCAAGATCAGCTAAGTCACCAACCCAATCAATAATTTGGTATAAAAACATTACATCAACACAATTTAAATCTTTTTCAATTGCTAATAAGTCTTTACGTAAGTCAATCTGCATACCGTCGGTATCGTCTTCAATCTCATCAAGTTGACTGATCATTTTTGTCACTAAATCAACTTCACGACCACGAAAACCGGTTTCTAATAAGTCATCTAACTCATTAATGGCATCGGCAGCTTTTTCAGCAGCATCAACACTACGAGCCACATAGGCAATAAACTGGGCTTGTAGTTCAGTAGGAATGGTTAATTTTCGACCGAAGATTCGTCCAGCGATATCTTTAGCACGATTAGCAATCTTATCTTGTTGCGTTAATAGCTCTAATAAATCAGCACGGTCGACCGGCATAAATAGACCGCCAGGAAGTTCTAAACGAATTTGACGCTTCAAGTCATCAGCTTCACGTTCTAATTTAGATATTTTGTTACGAATTTTTCCAGCTTTGCTCCAATCCTCCTCGGTCGCGGCTGCGAAAAAAGGCACAAGTTGACGGCTGCATTTGTGTACAATTCGAATATGTTGTTCTATGGGTTTAATTGGCGATTTTGCAAATATGCCAAGTATAGAATTTCTGGCCATAATTAATTTCCAGGAGCCTTTGCTCTTTGTTTTTATTCGCCGCGGATATTAAAGCATTTGAAAGTTAATTCAAAGGCTTTATAACAAGATAACGGCTGTTTATAGAATGATTAGTTATTATAAGATCACTTAAAAGTATATACCCTATTTATTGACCAAAGGACAATTTACCAAATAATAAACTTATAGCTCAAATAGAAATTTAGTCATAAATGAAAAAATAGCATAGTAAAAAAAGCTTATTTATTATTTAATTAACAGTATTTAATCACTGTTAATTTTCAGTAAACCATCCAATTGTCTTGCTAAGATAATGACTCAAAATCTTCAGATGTTGTATGGCGAACAACCTTACCTTTAACAAAATAGATAATATATTCACAAATATTTTGGCAACGATCTCCAATACGCTCTAGCGCACGTGCTGACCAAATAACGCTCATTACTTGTGGAATTGAACGCGGGTCTTCCATCATATAGGTCATCAATTGACGCATCAATGCTTCGTATTCGCGGTCAATTTTATCATCACTTTTGTGCACTCTAACGGCAGCATCAAAGTCCATACGGGTAAAGGCATCTAAAGTTGCTTGTAGGAAAGTCAGGACATGACGTCCTAAGTTATCTAAATTAGACAATAAGTCTTTATGTTCACCCGATAAGCTTTCTAATGTTACATTGGCAATTTTGCCGGCCTCATCACCAATGCGCTCTAAGTCTGTTATGGTTTTGACAATGGCCATCACTAAACGTAAATCGCCAGCAGCAGGCTGTCGCTTTGCAATAATACGCGTACATTCATCATCTATGCTGACTTCTGCATTATTAATCAGGTAGTCATTATGCAGTACTTTCTTAGCTAGCGTCTCATCAGCATCACAAACCGATGTCAGTGCATCAGTAAGTTGCTTTTCTACTAAGCCTCCCATATGCATAACATGATTAATAATACGCTCTAAGTCTTCATTAAATTGGCCAGAAATATGACGACCAATGTTTAAATTATCCACAGTAAAATCCTCTATTTATCGTCAATTTTCTTAACCGTAACGGCCAGTAATATAATCTTCAGTTTTCTTTTTTGTCGGTGTTGTGAATAAGGTATTGGTATCACTATACTCGATAAGATCTCCCATATACATGAAAGCAGTTTGATCAGACACACGTGCCGCTTGTTGCATGTTATGGGTAACAATAACCACGGTAAATTGTTTCTTTAAATCATTAATTAACTCTTCAATGGTTAACGTTGAAATAGGATCCAACGCTGAAGTTGGCTCATCTAATAATAACACTTCTGGCTGAATAGCAATCGCACGCGCGATTACTAAGCGCTGTTGCTGACCGCCAGAAAGCCCTAAAGCACTTTCATGTAATCTATCTTTCACTTCATTCCATAATGCCGCGCTTCGTAAAGATGTCTCAACAGCTTCGTCCAAAACACGACGATTGTTTTCACCGGTAATACGCAAACCGTAAACGACATTTTCATAAATCGATTTAGGAAAAGGGTTTGGTCGTTGAAATACCATACCCACTTTACGACGCAAAGCCGCAACATCAGTATGACGATCATAGATATTTTCACCGTGCAGGTTTATTTGCCCAGTAATTTTACAAATATCAACTAAATCATTCATCCGGTTAATACAACGTAATAGTGTTGATTTACCGCAACCACTAGGCCCGATAAAAGCAGTTACTTGGCCTTTAGGAATCGACATTGAAATATCTTGCAAGGCCTGCTTGTCACCATAATACAAGTCTAAGTTCTTAATCTCCAACGCCACTTGTTCTGGCGTAAGGTTATTAAGATCGAGCTTAACATTGTGTTCTGATAAATTTTTTGGCGTAACAGAAATCATAATATTCTCTTTAAATCTTCTTCAATAGAGGGGAATTTCTTCCCGTTCATCTTTAAATTATTGCGAAATAGCTTGTTTTATCAGACGAGTTTAATGCTCTAACATGCGATATTTTTCTCGTAAGCGATTACGAATCGATACCGCAGTCATATTCAAAGCAACAATAATCGTTACCAGTAATAATGCCGTGGCATAAACAAGTGGCCTAGCGGCTTCAACATTCGGGCTTTGGAAACCAACATCATAGATATGAAAACCTAAGTGCATAAATTTACGATCTAAATGTAAAAACGGAAAGTTACCATCAAGCGGTAAGTTAGGCGCCATTTTAACTACACCAACCAACATCAGTGGCGCAACTTCACCAGCAGCACGTGCAATAGCTAAAATAATACCGGTCATAATAGCCGGGCTAGCTATAGGTAATATGATCCGCCATAAAGTTTCTGCTTTTGTTGCCCCTAATGCCAAACTACCATGTCGCATTGCCGAGGGAATACGTGATAGCCCTTCTTCAGTTGAGACAATAACAACCGGTAAGGTTAAAATAGCTAACGTAATCGCTGACCACATAACACCAGGCGTGCCAAATGTTGGGCTAGGTAGGGTTTCTGCGTAAAACAACTGATCCAAACTCCCTCCCACCATATAAACAAAGAAACCTAAACCAAAAACACCATAAACAATAGACGGTACACCGGCGAGGTTAATCACCGCAATGCGTAATAACTTAGTTAAAGCATTGTTGCCTGCGTACTCATGTAAATATATCGCAGCAACAACCCCTAAAGGTGACACAATCACTGTCATTAATAGCACCATCAATACGGTACCAAATATGGCAGGAAATACGCCACCTTCAGTATTTGCTTCCCGAGGGTCATCGGTAACAAATGCAACGATCTGACTGAAGAACAGCTTTAATTTAGCAAAAAAACTTAACTTGTTATTAAAGGTAACGTGCAAAACATCTTCAAAGTTAATGGTAACTTTCTGCCCATCCATGGCACGCATAACAATCTGGTCACGAGACACTTTTTCGCGTAAGCCCATCAGTTTTCGTTCTAGCACTTCATATTCAGCACGTAAACCAGCCACTTTATCTTTAAACTGTCCAGCTAATTCTGGAGTAAGTGTGTTATCAAGCTTATGCTTACGCTCTTTTAAACGTGTGCGTTCAATTTGATAATTAATTGCCCCAATATCAGAGGTTTGTAATGCTTCAATTTCTGCTTGAAAATCACTTACCCGGGCAACCAGTTCCGCCATTTTGCTTTGTTCAACAACCTGTCCGTCGAGAATAATCTCTTCAATGTAGCCGTAGAAGTTACCATTGGTACGGCGCTCAATAACGACAAGTTCTTCCGGTAATGAAGTTTTATTAATTTGCGGTACCAAAATCCAGCGAAAATCCAAACTGACCAATTCACGGTTACCTGTTTTAATTAATAAGCGTTCAAGCGTTTCAGCCGACTTATCAATATCAAGATCAAGATGAACCAACTGTGATACGGGTATACTTTCTCGGTCATAAATTTCACCAATCACCGTCAAGTTTTTACCTTTTTCATCGGTCATTTCGAACTGATAGATATCGGCTGGCCAGAAATAACTTAATCCACGAGAAGCGATTAACCAAAGTAAACCTATTACTGATATCAGGCTAATACTAACACCACCTGCTGACAACCAAACCCAAGGAGAGCCAGATTTAAACCAATTATTCATGTTACTGTGCCTTCCTTACAATGAACTATATTTTTCACGCAAACGCTGACGTACAAACTCAGCAAGCGTGTTGAATACAAAAGTAAATACAAATAAAACAAATGCAGCTAAGAACAATATTCGGTAATGCGAACTACCCACTTCTGACTCTGGCATCTCAACTGCAATATTGGCTGCTAGTGTTCTCATGCCTTGGAAAATACTCCAATCTAGAATTGGTGTGTTACCTGTTGCCATTAACACAATCATAGTTTCACCGACAGCACGGCCTAAGCCCATCATTACAGCAGAAAATATTCCTGGACTTGCCGTTAGCAATACGACTTTAATCAGGGTTTGCCACTGCGTAGCGCCCAGTGCTAGTGAACCACTCGTTAAATGCTTAGGAACACTAAAAATAGCATCTTCGGCCATTGAGAAAATGGTAGGTATAACAGCAAAGCCCATCGCGATACCGACAACCAATGCGTTTCTCTGGTCAAAGTCGATGGCTAAATCATTGGTAATAAACTGACGAATATCACCGCCAAAAAAGTGTAATTCCAATACCGGCGATAATGCAAAGGCCGCGTATGCTGCCAGTAAAATGGCCGGAATTAAGATGATTGGTGCCCATGTTTCTGGAATGATGGTTTTATAGGCTCGAGGTAATTTATGCCAAGCAAATGCGCTAATAAATACCGATGAAGGAATAAAAACTAACAACAGACATATCGCCGGTAAATAAATCTCAATGATAGGTGCTAACCAAAGCCCAGCCAAGAAACCTAAAATTACCGTAGGTAACGCTTCCATCATTTCAATGGTAGGCTTAACTTTGCGACGTAAACCTGGTGTCATAAAGTAAGCAGTATAAATTGCAGCGGTTAAAGCAATAGGTACCGCGAACATCATTGCGTACATAGCCGCTTTTATTGTGCCAAAAGAAATCGGTACTAAAGAAAATTTCGCTTCAAAATCATCAGACCCTGAAGTTGACTGCCAAATAAACTCTGGCTCAGGGTAGCCTTCATACCAAACCTCTTGCCAAAGCGCTTGCCAAGTAACTTCTGGATGTTCATTTTCAACAGTAAAAATAGCAAGCTCATTTTTTGAAAATATCACCAGACCATCGGCGCGAGGAGCAATTGCAAATGCTTGAGCATCACCTTGATGTAATTTACCACGCCATAAATCTGCTTCACTGGTGGTATAAAACATCCCCATTTCACCTGACGGTGTTTCAGTATAAAAACTTTTACGAAATTGCTCAGTGTAAATAGCAACAACCGGCTCGTTGTCACTGACATTAAAGCTGCGAATTTTTTTAAATTCTCGCCCTTGCTCGGTTGCTACTTCAAACCACTGACTTACTTTACCGCTATCATCCCCCAGTAAAATAGAGCTACCGCCAGACAATAACGCCATCGAGGTTATATGATTGGGTGTTGATTTATTTTGTGCCAATTGTGGAATAATAGTGGCTTTAAGCTCAGCATCGCCATCAAGTGAAAATACCGCAACTTGATCACCTTCACGAACAAACACCATGGCTAGATCGGGTGTAACTAAAATATTATCAATACGCTTGGCGGCATAGTCAATTTCTTGGTATTCAACTTCATAAGCGATGTCATAGCTAAAGTCGTCTTCAGCTAATAGTGTGGTTTTAATCAAACGTTTATCTTGAGTAAAACCTACAAAAATAGCTTTTTCATCTTCCATGGCAAAAGATAGTTTAGTCAGCCCGGCATTATCCTCATCAATTGGTAAATACTCTTCACCTAACGGATAACGTACACTCGGTATAATTACCCGCTCACCACTATCAAAATTCGCGGAGAAGTTAGGCACAATCAATTGTACGTTGCCGGCAGTATCAAGTAATAACTTCTGCTCTTGGCCAATATTGATCAATTGCGCTAAACGTTCACCGTCAGCAACAAGTGTTTGTGACAGTATTTTTTCACCAGCTTTATAGCCACCGCCGTCAACTAATTGATAAAAATCAATATTGCCTTGCTCGGTAATGCTATAGGCAACTTCTTTTAACTCGTCTACACCTGTAGCTAACACTTTAGATTCTTCTTTGATGACAAACTGCGCCTTAGCGTCAACTTTTGCCGATTCAAAAATAGGTTTTATCACGTAAAGTAAATACATGAATATTAATACTAGGGTAAATAAAACACTGATCCCGCCCAGTGTTATCATCCATTTTGCTAATGAATTTTTTACCTTTCTAGAGTTTGCTGATTTAGAAGCAATGGCCACTTAAAGATACCTTTAACTATAATGATTTTATAACTGCGGCGATTATAAGACAGTTGTATGACAGTTTTGTGACAAGCTGCTTTTATCTCAAATTACAATCTTCACTGATGCGAATTCATTGTCTTATATTACTAAATCATTAATGTTAATCATTATTGCTTTAGGCTATTGTCGCTGATGAATCTTAGCTGTATTATGATTTATTGACTAATTAACAATGCTTTATTGGAGAAGGATAATAATATGGCCATTAGCCAAATTATGCGCCGAAATCTAATTACCTTAGATCTGGATAACACATTAGAAAGTGCTAAAGATTTATTTGAACTGCATAATATTCATCATATTTTAATCAAAGATGAAGCTACATTAGCTGGCGTTATTACCGATAGTGACTTATGGAAAAACTTAAGCCCTACAGTAGGTACCCGCAATGAAACTTCACAAGATAGCTTTATACTGAATAAAAAAGTACATCTGATCATGGCTAGAGATTTGATCACTGCGACAGAAGACCTTGCCATTAATGAAGCGGTATTACTTTTTTATGATCACAATATATCTTGCTTACCTATTGTCGATGAAAAAAATCAGCCTATCGGTATTGTTACTTGGCGCGATATTATTAAGGTGCTTGCACTACAATATCGCCGTAAAACAAAATCAACTGTTGCTGAGTAACGTTAAGAACTACAAAACAGCATTGAGCATCCGGTTTTATTTCTCGCCCATTCAGGTCTTTTTTGTGCGAAATATTCAAACTCAGGCTGTTCATCATAGGACTTAGCTAACACCCGCTGTAATTAACGAAGTAAAGTGTAATCCTGCTGCTCAGCTGATTCAATTGCCTGTTGAGCTAACCTGTTGGACTAACCTGTTGGGCTAACCTGTTGGGCTAAATAGGTACGCAATACATATATTGGGTTAAGCGCATTCATTTTTCGGCAGCATTAATACATAACCTGAACTCTGGATAAGCACCAGTTGCTCAATCCTCCGTTTTACCCCATTATCTGCGTTAAAACGTCGATAAATAGCTCGCTAATCATAAACGTTTTGCCTTGGAAATGGCATAAAGTGAAGCATTGATGGTGTCTATTAGTGATGTTCACCTTGCTATAACATTTACTTTGCCACCTAAGCTTTTGATTCACTTGAATATCAAGCACTCATTATCCAGAGTTCAGGTTACATAAGTTATTTTATGTAGCAATAGCTTTAATTGCTCTCAACTAGGCTTAATCACAATAAAGCCACTGACTATGTTGTTCTAAAACTCTGCTATAATTTTATTAAACAACAAAATTCGACGCTAATCTCTTATTATATAACTATAATATTTCATTAATTTTAGCTATATTTTGGATAAAATTTGCAATTAAATATGATAAATTAGATATTAATTACTGATCTAAATACTTTAAAAACGGCTTTCACTGCGAAGAAATAATATTAATTGGTCAACGTGATACATAGAAATTAAAGCTTGAGCATAGTGACTGGAAGTGCAAATGTCAGATAAAAAAAATAATATCGAGGCTTTATTACTGCAAGTGCAAGTCATGTCGAGTGTGCTCGATAATATTGGTTCTTACGTTTACAGCAAAGACCTTTCAGGGAAGTACACCTATGTTAATGCTGATGTCGCTAAATTATTTCAAACAAGTGTGCAAGATATTATTGGCAAAGATGATAGCCACTTTTTTGATTTAGATATTTCGAATGAAATAAGCCAAAATGATCTAAAAGTTATTCGTCATAAAGCCCCGCTAATTACAGAAGAAAATAATGTCATCAAATCGACAGGTGAAGTCAAGACCTATCAAATCATCAAAAAACCAATTTTAGATAACAAAGGTAATGTCATTGGTATTTCTGGTATATCTGTTGATATTACAGAGAAAAAAGCACTTGAGGCGGAAAACCAAGAACAAAAATATTTACTCGATGTCATTTTAGATAATGTAGAGGCATATATTTATATGAAAGACGACAATCGTCATTTCAGGTATGTTAATGACCGTGTTGCCAAGCTTTTTGGCCTGCCAGCAAAAGACATCATAGGTAAACGTGATATTGATGTGATTTCACAGGCAGACGCCGATCATTTCTGGCAAACGGATAAATTAGCGTTTGAAAGTAATGATAAAGTTATTATTAACGAAACCTTAAAAGCAGCAGATAATAAAATTCATCATTATCTGAGTGTAAAAGTACCTTGCCACTTTAAAGATGACTGCAAAACCTTAATCGGTTTTTCTACCGATGTAACCGAACTCTATCAATTAAAAGAAAAATTTGAGCAACTGGCGAATATTGACGAATTAACCGGCTTATATAATCGTCGATACTTTTTTGACAACGCTAACCGTGAGTTTAATCGCGCGGAAAGGCATCAACAAGCACTTGCCGTAATCTCAATAGATGTTGATCGATTTAAAACTATTAACGATAAGTACGGGCACCCTGTTGGAGATCAAGTCTTAGTTAAAATTGCCCAATTAATTACGCCAACGGTAAGAAGCGAAGATATCTTTGCCCGTATTGGCGGAGAAGAATTTTCAATTTTATTACCTAATACTTCAAGACATGAAAGCCAACAAACGGCAGAACGGCTTCGTCATTTATTAGATAATAACCCGATATCAATCACCGACGATATTAGCTTACCGATAAAAATTAGCCTCGGGGTTTCTGTTCTTAAAGCAGCAGACACTAACTTTCAAGACTTGTACGCTCGCTCCGATATTGCTTTGTATAAAGCAAAATCGATGGGGAGAAATAATGTTTATTTAATTGATTAAAGTCCAAGTAAATGAAAACCTGCCCGTTTTCTGCAACAAGCAGCGCCAGACTTAAACCCTAGCTAATATATTTTATCTAATAGTACTTTGGCTTGACGAATTTTAGTAAACATCTCAGCACAGCCACCTTTATCAGGATGATATTTTTGAGCCAGACGTAAGTATTGAGCTTTGATTTTTTTCGCATCAACATTTGATGGCAGCTCTAAAACAGCAAGTGCGGCTTGTTTTTGGTCTTGAGCTACATATCTTTGCCAAAATGATTTTAACATGTCATTTATTTCATCAGCTTGTGTTTCAAAATAATGCTTCGCATCTAAATAATAACGTTCAAGTGGGTCGGCCGTTGCAAGCACGCTTTGCGAATTATCGCTAACAACTATCGGGGAATTAATCGCTGCCCTTTCTACACGTACCGATTGAATAGTCAGAGAAAACTTTTGCTCACGTTGATATAGAGCCTTTAAATGATAAAGCGCATGCATACAAAGAAAATGAGCACTAAATAAACCTTGGCTCGATGCCAGTGTAAAATGCTCAAAAGGTGGAACTCTTTTAGCCTGCAAGTGTTTAATTATTTGGTATTCATCGGTCACTGATGAACTACTGAGAAAATCATCCAGCTCATCAAGTATCACTGCCAAATAAGGATTTAACGTTTGCATTGTCGTTATTAAGGTCCGTTAAATTTTCAGTTTATAGCATAATTGCTTTCAATGATTACTGGCGAAGCGAATGAAGCTGTAGCAGTTAACATGGTTTAAGTTATTCGAAAGATAGGCTAAACACTTTAAGCCTATAGGCGAAAAATAAGCTCCTTTGCATACCCCGAAGCAAGTGACAGTTAATGCTTAATCTAACACCTGCTTAAAATAATTAAAGTTAACGCTCTACGTTATTTTTACTTTGTTATCTTAACAATTAATTTATAACAAAAACTACACAACAAACTCAACAAACCGCAAATATTGAAGTTAATAAACATCAAGAGCATATTATTCATCACCATCATGAGTATTTCAGTCTAAAAAATATAATTCACTTAAACACATTTGCTTGCCTACTCCCTTTAACCTAAAATATTGCCATTATAGTCTTTCCAACCAAAATATAAGGTTTTCCATGGCTCAACCATTACCTGATAAATTCATTATGTCGATGAACCGCGTTTCGAAAGTGGTTCCTCCTAAACGTACAATTTTAAAAGACATTTCACTTTCTTTTTTCCCCGGTGCAAAAATTGGTGTGCTAGGTTTAAATGGCTCAGGTAAATCAACTTTACTGCGTATTATGGCTGGTGTTGATACTGAGTTTGAAGGTGAAGCGAAAGCATTAGCCGGCACTAATATCGGCTATTTACCTCAAGAGCCAATATTAGACGAAGAAAAAACTGTTCGTGAAATTGTTGAAGAAGCCGTTTCTGAAGTAAAAGATGCTATGGCACGCTTAGATCAGGTCTATGCCGAGTATGCTGAACCTGATGCAGATTTTGATGCCCTAGCAAAAGAACAAGGCCAACTTGAAGATATTATTAACAGCCAAGACGGACACAACATTGATAACGTGTTAGAGCGCGCAGCAGATGCTTTGCGTTTACCACCTTGGGAGCAAAAAATTGCTGTGCTTAGTGGCGGTGAGCGTCGCCGTGTTGCCCTTTGTCGTTTATTACTGCAAAAGCCTGATATGCTTCTACTTGATGAGCCAACAAACCATTTAGATGCTGAATCTGTTGCTTGGTTAGAGCGCTTTTTACATGATTATAGCGGTACCGTCGTGGCCATCACCCATGATAGATATTTCTTAGATAATGTTGCTGGCTGGATATTAGAGCTTGATAGAGGCCATGGCATTCCTTATGAAGGTAACTACTCTTCTTGGTTAGAACAAAAAAATGCCCGTCTTGAACAAGAAAGCAAAAGTGAAAATGCTCTACAAAGAACAATAAAACAAGAGCTTGAGTGGGTGCGTTCAAATCCAAAAGCACGCCAGTCGAAGAGTAAAGCTCGTATGGCACGCTTTGAAGAATTAAATAGCCAAGATCATCAAAAACGTAACGAAACCAATGAACTTTATATTCCACCTGGCCCTCGCCTTGGTGATAAAGTGTTAGATGTTATGAATTTAAGCAAATCATTTGGCGATAGAATGCTAATTGATGATTTGAGCTTTAGCGTTCCTAAAGGTGCTATCGTTGGTATTATCGGGCCAAACGGTGCCGGTAAGTCAACTTTGTTTAAAATAATGTCAGGTGCTGAGCAGCCTGATTCTGGCACAGTAGAACTTGGTGAAACAGTTAAACTTGCCAGTGTTGATCAGTTCCGTGATGATATGGACGATAGTAAAACCGTCTACCAAGAAATATCACAAGGTCATGAGATTTTAAATATTGGTAATTTTGAAATTCCAAGTCGCGCCTACGCAAGTCGCTTTAACTTTAAAGGTAATGATCAGCAAAAAATCATCGGTGATTTATCAGGTGGAGAGCGCAACCGCGTACATTTAGCCAAACTTGTACAAACCGGTGGTAACGTATTATTACTGGATGAACCAACTAACGATCTTGATGTTGAAACCTTACGCGCACTTGAAGAAGCCTTACTGGAGTTCCCAGGTTGTGCAATGGTTATTTCCCATGACCGTTGGTTCCTTGACCGCATTGCTACACATATTTTAGATTACCGTGATGAAGGTCAAATTAACTTCTATGAAGGTAACTTCACTGATTATGAAGCTTGGCTGAAGAAAACTTATGGCCCAGCAGCAGCGGAACCACACCGCATAAAGTATAAAAAAATAGGCTAGCAAAACAGTTAACTATTTAGTAACTAACAAGATAAAGGCATCTTAATAATTAATTAAGGTGCCTTTTTTTTAAAAGCAAGCTATGCTGAATATACCACTTTAGCCAAAATTAAATTCAATGCAAAATCGACGTCAATTTACTCGCGTACTCTTTTCCATGCAAGCAAAACTATCTTTAAGCGAAGAACAGTTTGAAGTAAAAGTACATGATATTTCCTTAAACGGTGCATTACTTTATTTTGATTGCCAAGGTTTAACACTGACACGTCAACTCGGCCTACTATCATTTCAACTTGAAAATAATGACAGCGCTATTACTATGGATATTGCGGTAGTCCATCAAGAAGGTAATGAAATTGGAGTGCAATGTAATGCTATTGATATCGACAGCGTTAGCTTATTGCGACGCTTAATAGAGCTCAACTTAGGTGACGATGAACAACTTCATAAAGAACTATCACAGTTAACCCGTATTGAAGATTAACTAACAATAATCTCTTCTCATTTTTATTTTCAAAGGACTTATCATGAATCACCTTATCATTTCTTTTATCACTGCGGATCGTCCCGGTATAGTAAAAACCTTATCTGACTTGATCACTCAACATAAAGGTAACTGGAAAAAATCCAGCTTACACCAAATGTCTGGCGTGTTTGCTGGTGTTATTGAGATTTCAGTCCCTGCTGATAACTCACAAGCGTTATCGGATCAACTCATGGCTTTAGATGGCTTCAAAATGCAAGTTGAGCTCGTTCAGCAGCATGATTCAACACCAGGAACCTTACTTGTTTTAGAGTTAACCGCGAACGATAGAGTTGGGATAGTACAAGAAATTTCATCTACAATTCATCAACATGGTGGTAATTTGCTCAAACTAGTCAGTACAGAAGAAATAGCGCCACATGCAGGCCATGCGCTATTTAAAGCAAAAGTCACCATTACGGCCGACGAAAAAGCACTTGATACTATGATTGATGCGCTTGAAAACTTAGCAGATGACTTGATGGTAGATATTTCTCGCTAGGTAATTAATAGCAATGGATATTCGTAGCATAGAATATTTAAAAAGCCTACTTAACATCGAGTTCTGAACATCGCTGCTTCTTCACATCCTTGTGAGCGCAGCATACCGTTCGTCCTGAACATAAAAGTCCGCACTCATTACTGAATGCGGACTTCTTTTATCGGTTTTAGCTGTTGTGTCACTAAAATTTATTAGCAAACACTTATTAGCTAATACTTATAAACTTAAACCTAACTTTTTAAATTCTTTTTCGACAACTGACGCTGGTAATGGAATATAACCATCTTTCTCAACAATTGTTTGACCTGACTTAGATAAAACCATTTTCAAAAACTCAGCTTCCATAGGTGCTAAAGGCTTAGTTGGGTGCTTATTAACATATACATATAGAAAGCGAGATAAAGGGTATTTTTTAGAAATGGCATTTTCCATGCTAGCTTCAACGAAGTTATCGCCTTTTTTCGCTAGTGGTAGCGCTCTAACACCCGATGTTTTATAACCAATACCTGAGTAACCAATACCATTTAATGACGCTGACACTGATTGTACAACCGATGCTGAACCTGGTTGCTCATTAACACTGTTTTTAAAGTCACCTTTACAAAGTGCTTTCTTTTTAAAGTAACCGTAAGTACCTGATACTGAGTTACGGCCGTATAACTGCACATCCTTACCTGTCCAATCACCTGTTAAGCCTAAGTCGCCCCAACGGTCGACATCTTTTGCTGCACCACATTTGCGGTTGTTTGAAAAAATCGCGTCAACTTGGTCGATACGCAGGCCTTTAATTGGGTTATCTTTATGAACAAAAACCGCTAAAGCATCAATAGCAACACGTACTGCTGTTGGCTTGTAACCATAGCGTTTCTCAAAAGCTTCTATTTCACGAGACTTCATTTTACGGCTCATTGGCCCAAGGTTTGAAGTTGCTTCAGTTAATGCTGGTGGCGCAGTAGATGAACCAGCAGCTTGAATTTGTACATTTACATTGGGGTAAGTGCGTTTAAACTCTTCCGCCCAAAATGTCATCATATTAGCTAAAGTATCAGAGCCAACAGATGAAACATTGCCCGATACACCACTTACTTTCTTGTACTCTGGTAAATCGCTATCTACGGCAAATGCCGAGAAGCTAATAAGACTTGATAAACCGATAGCGCCTAATGCACGTTTTAAACTCATGTTACTCTCCGATGAGAACTATAATTAATTTGCCAACACTATATAAAGTGAATATGACAATAATAAGTAAAGTTTGTGACACTTATATTACAGGCATCATAAAAATGTCATTGTTATTACATAAATCAAAGCGCTGAAAAAAGTACAAAAACACTATGGAATTTTAAGGTTCAAAAGTAGCTAATTTACTGCTTTAACGCCATTTGATAGCTGTGAACTAAAGTGTTTTGGGAAGTGAGTTGAATTAAAGAGTTAGTCAAAATAATATGGAGACAGCCGTCTCCATAAGTAATTTATTCATCTACCATAGCGGTAAAATAGATAATAAACTCACTACCTTTTTGCCACTCGCTTTCAATAGACAGTTCCGCGTTATGATGATTCAAAACATGCTTAACAATTGCTAAACCTAATCCTGAGCCGCCGGTATTACGGGAACGAGACATATCTACCCGGAAAAAGCGCTCAGTTAAACGATTAACATGCTCAGGCTTAATACCTGGGCCATTATCTTTAACACTAAAGCGTATTTTATTGCCGTCGTTAGATAAAGTAACATCAATAACACCACCAGCAGGCGTGTAGGCAATAGCATTAGAAATTAAGTTCATGCAGGCACTTTTTAATTCATGCTCATTACCGCTAATAAAAATATCAGGTGAAATATAGTCATTAATAGTATGGCCTTTCTCTTGATTTAACCATTGTACATCTTCAACAATGGTTAAAATTAAACGAGATAAATCAACTTGCTGATGGCTATCATCTTCAACATTGTTTTCAATTCTTGATAATACCAGTAACTGCTCAACTAACCTGTCCATGCGAGAAACTTGTGTTTCTATCGTCGAAAATGCTTTTTGCCAATGGGGCTCAAGGCTTGAACCACTACTTTGCACCATTTCTACATAGCCACGCACCACAGTTAAAGGGGTTTTCAGTTCATGCGAAACATTAGCAACAAAGTCTCGACGCATTTCTTCTAATCGCTGTATTTTACTAATATCACGTGCCAGTAATAAAATTTGGTCACTACCGTAAGCCATCATGCGCAGTTCAAGCTGTAGCTCATTATTTATTGGCGAAATAATTAAACACGGACTGTCATAATTACCACCATTAACGTATTTAGCAAACTCAGGAAAACGGATCAAATTATCAATACGCTGACCAACATCACTAGGCCAACGAACACCTAAAAGTTGTGACGCCTTTTTATTACCCCATAAAATAGTCAACTCGGTTGAAAGCACTAATGCCGCATCAGGCAGAGCTTCAGCACCATCACGAAATTTTCGAATACGCTCGTTTAATTGCTTTTGTTTTAAACGTTGTTTACGAATACGTCGGTATAAGCCGTCGTATATTCGCCCCCAAATACCATTAGCTTGTGGTGGCGATATTGACTTCCCTTGCCATAACCAATTAATTAACTTAAATAAATGATTGTAATGCCATGCAAGTAAACCGATAGATACCGCACTAACAACAAGAAAAGTATGACCGAAAAGATAACCAATAAAACCACTGACAATAATTACGCTAGCGATACGGCTGATGAGTTTTCTAGCAGAGATACGAAAGTACATAAATTAGTCGTTAACCTGAATGCGGGATAAGGAATATTCGAACATGTAGTTTAACACCTTTACTTTTAATAAGTTACACTGAAACATTAAATAGTTTTGTTCGCTGTGCTGGCAAAGTGAAAAAGCAATAACACACGCTTTTTGTGCTTTACCCCATGCTTACTTATATGGCGAGTATTGGGCGCTACTAATAAATGCCTAGCAAGCATGAAAAAATCATGCCTGCTGAGAATTGCCTTATAGAACCATGTATTTATGTTGATTTACAATTTATGCGCGATCTTTAATTTTTCCAGAAAAACGATAACCAGAGCCTCTTACCGTTTGAATAAAGTCTTCGTGCCCATCGCCCGCGATTGCTTTACGTAAACGTCTGATATGCACATCTACGGTTCTATCTTCTACATATACATTGGTGCCCCAAACATTATCAAGTAATTGTTCTCGGCTATAAACACGCTCAGTATGCGTAAGGAAAAAATGCAGTAGGCGAAACTCAGTTGGACCAAGATCTAAGCTTTTATCATTAATGGAAACACGATGCGCAACAGGATCGAGCTTGATACCATGAAACTCTATTGATTCCTCTAATGCCGTAGGTGCAACACGTCGAATTACCGCTTTGATACGAGCAATAAGCTCTTTAGGTGAAAACGGTTTTGTAACATAATCATCAATACCAGCATCAAAGCCTTTTACTTTGTCGTCTTCATCAGCGCGTGCGGTTAGCATAATAATAGGAATGGTACGGGTATATTCATTCTGCTTTAATGATTTTGCTAACTTTACGCCAGTACCTCCAGGCAACATCCAATCAAGTAAAATTAAATCAGGATACGGCTCTTTAATTTTTGCTTGTGCTTGCTCTATGGTCTCAGCTTCAATGGCATTAAAACCATTTTGCTCTAAAACAAAGGTGATCATTTCTCTAATTGGTGCTTCATCTTCGACAACCAAAATTTGTCTATTCATGTATCCATCCTGATGACTTAATATAAAATCGTATAGCAAACATTGTGATAAACAATTGTGACATTTTCATGACAGCCTTTAAATTATTGACACTTTCGCTATGCAAAGCTATTAAAAATAGCAAAATAAATCTAATCATCATTATTAAGCAGAAAAGTAGATAAGATTGGAAAAAGAAAACAGCGCAAAATACACGCTGTTAAAATCAAAAAAACCGAGGGGATACACCTAACCATTAATGAGCACAAGCGAATAGTAAGGTTTGTACAAACAGTATTTTGCTTATTTTATCCCCTCACTAATTCGTACTAACGCTATAGGTTCGTTTTGAATAAACCAACCTATAACAAAAAACGCTAGCCTTTACGCCACGTTGTACCGCCAGCACTATCTTCTAAAATAATGTTCAAAGCTGCTAATTTGTCACGCGCATCATCAGCCATCGCCCAATCTTTGTTAGCACGTGCGTCATTGCGTTGTTTAATCAAAGCTTCAATTTCAGCTACATTATCGCTGTCGTCACTGTTACCCTGTAAAAAGTCTTCTGGAGCACTTTGCGCAACACCAAGAACTTCACCAAGTGAAATAAGGATATAAGCTAACTTCCCAGCCTCTTCATTATCACTTGCCTTAACGCGATTAATTTCTTTTGCTAGCTCAAATAAAACCGGCATAGCTTCTGGACAATTAAAATCATCGTCCATGGCTTTTTCAAAACGCTGAACGTACTCATTACCTTTTAACTCAACCTTAATAGGTGTTACATCACGTAAAGCAGTATAAATTCGCTCTAAACTTGCTCGCGCCTGGGTTAAATTATCTTGAGAGTAATTTAATTGGCTACGGTAATGACTTGAGGTCAGAAAGAAACGGACACTTTCAGCGTCATATTCATCGAGGACACTGCGCAAAGTAAAAAAGTTATTTAAAGATTTTGACATCTTTTCTTTATTAATTTGCACCATACCACCATGCATCCAATAATTAACGTATGGGGTATCAAAGGCACAGCATGATTGTGCTATTTCATTTTCGTGATGAGGAAATTGTAAATCAGAGCCACCACCATGAATATCAAAATGTTCGCCTAAATGCTTATGATTCATCGCTGAACATTCAATGTGCCAACCTGGACGGCCTTTGCCCCAAGGTGAATCCCAACTAGGTTCATCAGGCTTGGCCATTTTCCATAGTACAAAGTCTAATGGGCTACGTTTAGCTTCGTCAATATCAACACGAGCACCCGATTGCAACATATCTAAGTTTTGCAAACTCAGCTTGCCGTAATCTTTAAAACTACTAACGTCAAACATTACATCGCCATTACTGGCGACATACGCGTGCTCTTTTTCCACAAGGCGTGCAACTAATGCAATAATTTCATCCATGTGCCCTGTTACGGTAGGAGCAATATCAGGACGCATAATATTAAGATCATCAAAATCTTGATACATTTGCTCTGTCATGCGTAACGTTAAAGCTTCGCAGCTTTCGCCATTTTCATTAGCTCGCTGGATAATTTTATCATCAACGTCGGTAATATTACGCACATGCGTTAAGTCATAGCCTAAATATTTAAAGTAACGGGCGATAATATCAAAGGCAACATAGGTTCTCGCATGACCAATGTGACAACGATCATAAATAGTAATACCGCAAACATATAAGCCTACCTTGTTGGAAGTGATTGGTTTAAAAACTTCTTTTTTCCTGCTTAAGGTATTATAAATCTGCAACATAACGACGATTTTTCCTATGTAATATCAATACTTGATTAAAGGGTTATATTCTCAACATGAGAATTATCGCAATTGTACCCGAAGTATTAGCATGAATCATTAACCTAAAGGCATTTGCTGATAAATTTTGCCAAGAAATGTTTTTTTTATTAAGTTACAATTTACCTAATAAAATTTCCTTTAGATTTATGAGTAAAAACAATGATCACATTTAAAACGACCTTAGGCGACATTAAAATTGAATTAGATTTTGATAACGCGCCTGTTACAGCAAAAAACTTTCAACAATATGCTGAAGATGGCTTTTATAACGGTACGATTTTCCACCGTGTTATTAAAGGTTTTATGGCGCAAGGTGGTGGATTCGCCTCTGGTATGGAAGAAAAAGACAGTCGCGAGTCAATTCAAAATGAAGCAAACAATGGTTTAAGTAATGCACGTGGCACATTAGCTATGGCACGTACTCAAGACCCTCATTCAGCATCTGCACAGTTTTTCATTAATTTAGCCGACAACGACTTTCTTAACTTTAAAAGTGAAGATGTACAAGGCTGGGGCTATTGTGTATTTGGTAAAGTGGTTGAAGGTATGGATATTGTCGACAAAATGACACTAGTAGATACCGGTCGTATGGGCTTTCATGACGACGTACCAAAAGAAGAAATTCTTATTGAAGAAACAATCGTCGCGTAATTATACATTACCGCCGTTAACACTATGAGCGAAACTACTCATTCAAGTAAAAAATCAGCTTTAACTTACTTTATTGCTGATTTACATCTTGCACAAAACAGGCCTGATATTACGGCCTGTTTTTTATCATTTCTTGAAAATGAAGCACCGAAAGCACAAGCTCTGTATATTTTAGGTGATTTGTTTGAATATTGGGTTGGCGATGATGATGACAGCGCATTTATAGCTGAAATTTCTCAAGCAATAAAAAGCCTCTCTCAGCTTGATTGTGAAATTTATTTTATACATGGTAATCGTGATTTTCTTCTTGGTAAACACTTTGCTAAACAAGCCGGCATGCAACTGTTACCTGAAGTCACATTAATCGATTTATACCACAAGCCTGTTGTTATTATGCATGGCGATACCTTGTGCACCCGTGATATTGGCTATCAAGCCTTTCGTAAAAAATCACGCAGTTGGTGGTGGCAAGCAATGATAAAAAGCTTACCGCTGTTTGTACGCCGTAAAATCGCAAATAACTATCGCACCCAAAGTGCCAGTGCTACCGCAATGAAGTCACAAGATATTATGGACGTGACGAAAAGTGAAGTTATTCAATGTTTAGAACAGCATCATAGCCAGCTATTGATCCATGGCCATACTCATCGCCCTGCCGTACACGACATAAAAGCAAATGGGAAAAAAGCACAAAGAATTGTATTAGGTGATTGGTACGAACAAGGTGCTTGGTTAAAAGTAACACCTGATTCAATGGAATTAATGGACAGTCCATTTGAAATAAACAAGTGATACAAATATATTTTCTCCCTTAAATTAGCCCTTAAGTTAGCTGTTTATTGGGTTTGATGTGCTATTGCCAGAATATCACATATAAAAATGCCTGAACTCTTGTTCAGGCATTTTTATTTAAGTGAGTAAACTAAGCATATTAACGCAATACGCTACTCAAGTTTTTAACTACTTAGCCATTTCGCTATTAACCCAGTCATTAACGCGACGCTCTAAAATAGCTAATGGCATAGCGCCACCGCCTAAAATAGTGTCGTGGAAACCTCTGATATCGAAACGCTCACCCAGTGCTTTTTTAGCATTTTCGCGTAGCTCAATAATTTTCAGCATACCAATTTTATATGAGGTAGCTTGGCCGGGTAAAACTAAGTAACGACGTACTTCAGAAATAATGGCTTCTTCAGCAATCGGTGTTTTTTCTTTAAAGTAAGCAATGGCTTGTTCTTCTGTCCAACCTTTGGCATGTAAACCAGTATCAACCACTAAACGAACTGCACGCCACATTTCATTGACTAAACGACCAAAATCAGAATAATCATTTTTGTACGCGCCCATTTCTTTTGCCAATAGTTCCGCATACAAGCCCCAACCCTCACTGTAAGCCGTAAAGTTTGCTTGCGTTCTAAATTGCGGCACTGAAGTTAACTCTTGTGCAATCGATATTTGCATATGATGGCCTGGATTGCCTTCATGATAGGCAACGCCTTCCATTTCATTTTTAGGCATTGATGACATATCCGATAAGTGAGCATAATAAACCCCTGGGCGGCTGCCATCTGGCGTGCCAGGGTTATAATGCTGTGCAGCGCCATCTTGCTCTCTGAAGGCTTCAACGCGTTTAACCACTAAATCAGCTTTTGGTAAAATACCAAAATACTCAGGTAGTAATTCATTAATCACACTTAAGTAGGCATCAGTGTCTGCAATATAGCCTTGACGGCCTTCGTCGGTATTGGGATAAAAGAACTGAGCATCAGTTTTAATAAAATTAAAGAATGCTTGTAAATCACCTTCAAAACCCACGCGCTCTTTAATCGCGATCATTTCATTGGTGATACGGGCAACTTCTTTTAAACCTATGTCATGAATTTCATCTGCTGATAAATCTGTGGTTGTTGACACGCTGATCATATAATCATAAAAAGCTTTACCATTACTTTGCGTAGAAACACCCGTTGGGTTACTTGCCGTATTAACAATGTCACTTTCAAACCAAGCAATTAACGCTTGATAGCTTGGCAAAAATGCTTCAAGTAACTGTGCTTTTGCATTTGCTTTCAAGGTTTGTGCTTGTTCAGCCGTAATTTTTTCAGCATCAACTAACGCTGTGACTTTTCTGTTTACGTCCATCCAAAGCGGCGAGTCTGTTGCCCCTTCTGCCGTTGAGAAGGGTATACCCGCAATCAAATTACGAGATTGTTCAATAACACCTTCATAAGCAAACTTAGGCGGACGCGTGCCCGCTGCCGCATTTTCTTTTGCGCGCACTAATAGTTGATCAATGGCGGTACTAATGCCAGCAATACGCTTAATATATGCCTGCATATCACTTAACTCATCAACACGATGGAAGTTAATTAAAAACTGCGCGGCAAACGCTTGTATGCCGTTAAATTGAGTGAAAATATAACCGTTATTATTAAATTTTTGACCTGCTTGGGCTTTTTCATTTTGATAAAGCCAAATATCGTATGAAATTTTAGCTTCAGAACTAAGCTTGTTGTAATCAAAATTAGCTTTTAAATCAGCTACGGTTTGCGCCTGCCATGCGAGTTGCTTTTGCTCAAACTCTTGAGACATATCGTTTATTTGGTCGTATTTTTCTTTACGCCCTAAAAACGTCAACATGATCGGACTGCTTTGTAATTGCTCTTCATACTTAGCAGCAAACCAGTTGTTCAAACGTTCAGTTTCGCTCAGCTTTACTTCTCCAACGCTCTGAGTTGCTATCGCTGAGGTTGACGCTTGAGAAGCACTCGATGAAGAGCTGTTAGGCTGGCAAGCAGATAAGCACGCTACCGCGCCGATTAATGCAATCATAGTGCGCATCAATTATTTTCCTTATTTATAAGCTGTGAAGTAAGCAAGTTATAAATCAACGTTAACTTGCCAAGTTAATATACTATCCATTTAGCTATAGTGAATATATTCAAGTAAGCTACATACTAGCTATTTATGAAGTGAATGAAAAATCTTAACAGTAAATTTTTACTGGCTATGACTTAGCGGTAAATATGAAAAATACGCTCTCTACTCAGTTCACGCTACAAGTATTCCACTGTGAAACTTAAGGTCTGTATCTGGACTAGTGATTAGCTCTGCTTCAACATCAGCAAAAAAAGCGATACGACTAGCAACCTTTTCGCTTTGTTCAGGGCCTGCAATCTCATGCGCTAAAGCAAGGTAATCTTGATAGTGGCGTGCTTCAGAGCGCAATAAAGAAAAATAAAAGTCGCCTAGTTTTTTATCTACATGCGGCGCTAACATAGCAAAGCGTTCACAAGATCTTGCTTCGATATAAGCACCGACAATTAATTTATCAATCAAAGCGTCTGGTTCAAAAGTTTTTACATGTTTTAACATCCCTTTCGCGTAACGACACGGCGTAATACTGCGATACTCAATACCATAGTGATCCATCATTTCCAGTACTTGATAAAAATGATGTAATTCTTCTTTGATCAACAACACCATTTTATCTATCAGATCCTGCCCATAAGCAGAGTCAGACTTAGGAATAACGGCTTTAGTTAGTTTATTTTTAGCAGCAAGATCACGCCAATCACCTTCTCGCTTATAAATAAGGGTCTCAAATGGCTGTAGCCAAGCTAACAGTGCATCTCCACTCGCTTTATCAACAGCATATTTGCGAATTAAAAACATTGCTGATTGCGCGGCTTTTAGCTCACAAATCAGGTGATCAATCAATATAACTGATAGATTTTCTTTTTTGGCCGCTTCTTCAAGCCAAGCTTCGGGGGTTTCACATTTTAGAAAAGATGTAATTGGCGCTAGTAGTTCTCTAGTCAGCATTGAAGTAACTCATCACAATAAACTTTAAATAGGATTGAATTTTATCATAATCATATTACCTGCCATGAGATAAATTATAATAATATTCAAATTATCTCATGACACTGCAACCAAATGCGATAGCAAGCAGTAGCAGTGGCAAATAGAAGAAATTTGCTATCAATTCGTCATTTCTGACTTACTATTAATACCGCTATGATTAAGGAGTTTAGCTGCAATTATAGCTATTCAAACTATAAGCCACACCGTCTAAAAATAAAAAGCACCAATGAGGGCCATTTTGCTAGAAACTGTAATAAGGTCAACGGTTATCAGTGCCTCGATAGTTTGCTGGCTGTATTTTCAGGATCATCGATAAGTTAGGGGAGCACGCTGCTATGCACTTTCGACTTTTTTTCATCAATGCTACAATTTTATCAGGCGATAATAAGGTGAAAAGTAACGATGAAATTATCTACTCGAATGTGTTTACTCACAATACTACTGTTTTTGTGTTCATTGTTCGCACACAGTGCATTATCACCTTCGATGCTGAAATCAAGAGATCTCACTACGTTAATTGAGTTTATAGAGCAACACCCAAAAGTCGCTGATACGCTTGAATATATAGATGTTGTAAATTACATCATAACTTTTGATGAAGGTTGCAAAGCCTATTTTGAGCGCCCTAGTGCCAGTATCTTTGCCTTATCGAGACCAGGCCCTCAGCCGATGATTCAATTCAAAAACAGCACTTGCTCGTTAAGCTATGATCTTAATGGTAAAAGCAGCAACTTTAACAACTAGGCAAACTAAGCAAACTAAGCAATTTATATACAAAAATAATAAAGAAAGCGCTTATTTAGCGTTTTAACAATAAGTTAACTATGCTTTTTCTGGTCATAACCTTGCTCTAAATTGCACACCATAATTCACTGGAGACAGTCGTGCTTGTATTCAGGTTAAGTAAAATAATCGCCTCGGTGCTATTACTGAGCAGTTATATTTATACGCTAAAAGCTCAGAGTGATGAGCTAGCTCAGGCACCACAACAAACTTCACATCCAACTTTTGTCAACGTCAGCGTTGAAATGGTTGCTATCCCTTCAGGTAGTTTTTTGATGAATAATGAACCGGTGCCACTCAACAAAGCCTCAAATTATCCTATCGAGGTGGCAGCCTTTGCACTGAGTAAAACAGAAGTTACGTTTGCTCAATGGGATGCATGTTTTAGGTCAGGAGCTTGTAGCTACCGACCTAATGACCAAGGTTGGGGGCGTGATAACCGTCCTGTCATTAACGTCAGCTATAATGATATTACACAAGAGTTTATTCCTTGGTTAAGCAAAGTCGATGGTATTGATTACCGATTGCCAACAGACGCTGAGTGGCAATATGCGGCAAAAACAGGAAGCACTACAAACCACATAACAAGTCATGAGCTTAAATGTCCACAAGTACAGAATAAACACTATTGTATGTTGGCAGATAAAACCCTAGCGGTAGCTTCATACCAACCTAATGCAATGGGTTTATATGATTTATACGGAAACGTTTTAGAATTGACGCAAGATTGCTGGCCCTCCGACCATACCATTAGTAACAATCAAAACTTACAAGAAAATGATTGCGATAAACATATTTTACGCGGTGGCCATTGGCGAGATATAACCAAAGCATTAAACATCAGTTATCAAGGTGATTGGGCAGCAAGCAAACAACGAAGCAAATTCATAGGCTTTCGTTTGGCTCATGACATCAGCAGTTTCCAAGAACTTGAAGTAGGTCAAACGCTGGAGTTTCTCTTGGCAAGCGAAGGCGATCCGGATGAGGTAATTCAGGCTTTGCCTGATGGTGAGCATTTCAGTTCCTACTATTACCATCAATCAAATACTTCTTATATTATTAACACAGAAACGGGCTATATTTGTGCCATATCAATAGGCAAACACAATGGCGTTTGCTCCCCTTTTTAATCAACAAAGCGATAAAATATTAATGAAATACATGCTAATAATTTTTTTATTTCTAGGGATTTTTTCAACCAAAGCCTTAATGACTGAAGACTCATTAGCAGGTGTGCCTATTGGTATGCCTATCAGTATAGTTTTAAGTAAATTTCCCAATTACGCTGTTGAGAGTAACTTCAACACGACAGTAAATGATTGCTATTACTTGAGGAGCAGTTCCTCTAATACTGGGGTTGATATTATGATTGTTAATAATATAGTCGTACGAATAGATATCATAGAAAACTCAAAAGTCGCGACTAATCAAGGCATAGGAATAAGTTCTTCTAAAAGCGAAGTTATCAAAGCATACCCGCAACTTATCGCAAAAACTCATCCGTACTTAGGGCAAGCAGGTCAATATTTAACAGTCAAACTGCCCTCTGGCAATAGCATAGTGTTTGAAACAGCTTTTGATGTTGTTACAGAATACCGGTTAGGCCGCGATCCCGAAGTTAGCTATATTGAAGGCTGTAATTAGTTTCATTAACATTTTTAACCACTAACTCGTCATTTGTATACACTAACCTAAACCCAAAAGAACACATCATTTTCCCTTAACGCATACCAATAGTGAATTAAAAGGTAGCTGTATGACTGTTAATACTCCCCCGCAAGCCCAAGCGCTTTGCCAATGAACTACAGTACTAAATTGAAAAATAATCAATTAACTAAAAAAAATCTTCACTATTTGATATGATATTGCATTCATACGTTAACGGAAGCTACTTATTTTTACCAAAATATAGTGAAAAACACGATGAAAAAAACAGATGCGAAATCACTAACAGATAGACACGAGTCACTTACCCATAGCGAACAACAAACGGTTGTTTCACACGTTCAACGTGAAGTCGATGATTGGTATCTTAATACCATCATGTTAAAAGGTGTTGATGTTCCTTTTAAGTACAGCAGAAAAAAGCGCTATAAATCATTACAAAGCCAACAAGTTAATATTACCTATTATCCAGCAAATGAAACGGTTGCAGGCTTTGAAATTGAAATTATGAAAATTGTTCGCATTAAAGTATGTTGATCACATTTATTGATAAAAACCACCAGTAACAGACTGGTAGATGGCTAAAAAAAACTATTTTAGCCGAAATATCAATCAATTCTTGACGAATCCCTCACCATCTTACATAAATAGTATATCAACAATAAAAAAAACAATGTTGATGTGAAGCTAAAGCCGCAGAGTTTAACTTAATATCTGCATGATATTTTTGGGGACAGAGAGGTATACAACATGATCTTAAATCATATATGGGGGCTTTATACTGCACCTAAAAAAGAGTGGCAAACCATTGAGAAGCGCCACGAAAGTTTAATGTATTCTATGATACACATTTTCACCATCGCACTAATCCCAGCAATTTGTAGTTATTATGCTGCAGCGCATATCGGCTGGACAATAGGAGCAGGAGATCCAATCAAGTTAACCGAGTCTAACGCTTTATTTATGTCAGTAGCTATGTATATGGGCTTGATATTTGGCGTATTATCACTGGCTGTATTAATTCAATGGATGGCAAAAACTTTTGATTCAAAACCTGACTTTACTCAGTCTTTAGAATTAGCTGCCTATGCTGCGACACCTTTATTGATGGTGGGACTAACAGCCCTATTCCCTGTACTTTGGTTTGTAGTACTCGCTGGGCTCGCTGCGCTATGCTATTCGGTATATTTGCTTTATTCAGGGGTACCGATCATGATGAATATTCCTGAAGAAAAAGGGTTTATTTATTCTAGTTCAGTGGTCACTTGTGGCTTAGTACTTATTGTGGCGCTGATGGCAGCAAGTGCAATTGTTTTTAACTCTGGTTTAGGTGTCGAATACATAAGTTAACTGAAAAACATAATAAAAAAACCGCTGAATTAGCGGTTTTTTTTATTTAAAAATACTGAGTTTTAATAAGTTATTCAGCACCTTCATTATGCATATCAATAATTGAATCAGCATTTTTGTCTGAGGTTTCTTTAGTTTCATTATTGCGCATTGCGTCTAATCGATCTAAATAACCTTGATCAATGTCTTTAGTGACATATTCGCCATTGAATACTGATGTTTCAAATTCAGTAATGTCTGGATTTGCTGTTGAAACCGCTGCAACTAAATCTTCTAATGTTTGAAAAATTAATTTATCAGCCCCAATTAACTGACAAATATCATCAAGTTCTCTACCATGAGCAATCAATTCGTTTGCGCTTGGCATATCAATACCATAAACATTAGGGAAACGAATTTCTGGTGCTGCAGAAGCAAAATACACTTTTTTAGCGCCAGCAGCTCGTGCCATTTCTATAATTTGTCCTGAAGTTGTACCGCGAACAATAGAGTCATCAACTAGCAGTACATTTTTTCCGACAAATTCCGCTGTAATAGCATTAAGTTTACGACGTACAGATTTTTTACGTTGTTCTTGCCCTGGCATAATAAAAGTACGACCAATATAGCGATTTTTTACAAAGCCTTGGCGGTATGGAATATTAAGGTGACGAGCAATTTCTAAGGCGGTATCACATGAAGTTTCAGGAATAGGAATAACCACATCAATATCAATGTCATCCCACTCTTTGGCAATTTTGTCGCCTAGTTTTTTCCCCATATCAACGCGCGAGCCATAAACAGAAATCTTATCAATTGATGAGTCTGGACGAGCAAAATAAACATACTCAAAAATACACGGATGGAAAGTTGGATTTTCTGCACATTGCTGACTATGAATTTTACCTGACTCAGTAAAGAAAATAGCTTCACCAGGTGCAACATCACGCACAAATTCAAACTCGTTAGCATCAAGAGCAACAGATTCAGAAGCGACCATGTACTCAATGCCCGTCTCGGTTTCGCGCTTACCAAATACTAAAGGTCTGATTCCATTAGGATCACGAAATGCTACCATGCCATAGCCGATGATCAAGGCTACAGTTGCATAAGCGCCGCGAACACGTTTATGAACGTTACTTATGGCAGTAAAAATATCACTTGGATCAAGTGTTTGTTGATCTGAATTTTGTAACTCATGACCTAAAATATTAAGCAATAACTCAGAATCAGAAGTTGTATTAACATGACGACGTGCTTCGGTATTCAGCCAAAGCTTTAATTCATCTGCATTGGTTAAGTTACCATTATGAGCTAAAGAAATACCAAACGGCGAGTTTGCATAAAAAGGCTGCGCTTCTGAAGAGCTTGATGTACCTGCAGTAGGATAACGAATATGACCAATGCCAATATTCCCTTGTAGACGTAACATATGGCGCGTATGAAAAACATCTTTCACTAGGCCATTACCTTTACGTAATCTAAAGGTATTATCATGAATAGTCACAATACCTGCTGCATCTTGACCGCGATGTTGTAACACCGTTAAACCATCATATAATGCCTGACCAACGGGTGTTTTACCGACAATACCAACAATACCACACATGAACTTACTCTCCGACGAACTAAGTTTAAATACTAAGTTAAAAAACTTGATGATTGTTTGAGGTACTCAAAAAACCATTCAACTATTAATGTAAATTCTGGAATCAATTGAGAATTTTGCCACCATATTCGCGAAGAAGCGGGCGTAAATGCATCCATAAAAAATAATATAGCCGCAGTGATCAAAATACCTCTTAAAGCACCAAATACGATACCAAGCATTCTGTCGGTGCCTGATAAACCTGTTTTGCTAACAAGTTGACCAATAATATAATTAACGAGTGCGCCTAAGATTAAAGTGCAGATAAATAAAATAGCAATCGAGGCCGCATTACGCAGTAGTTGATCGGAAATATTAGTTAGTAGGGTCGACAAGTTTAAATAGAAGCTACTTGCGACAAAAAAGGCACTGATCCAGACAATTAAGGAAACAGCTTCTTTGACAAAGCCTCGCACTAAGCTTATTAAAGCTGAAATGCCAATGACTGCCAAAATGGCATAATCTATCCAAACCATAAATCGAATTTTCTCATTGATTAGTGGCGCGCATTCTACCAGAAGCCTGATAGAGTTTGCTAATGATTTTATTATTTAGTCGGGTAAAAACGTGCAACTTTTCCTTGCACATTTATCAACTTTTTCAATGCTGGAAGTTTTTCTTCTAAGGATGATTTTATCAACTCAGGGCCAACAAAAACTTTGGTCAACTTACCGTTTTTGGTTTTAATTGGCTTAGTAAAGGCTGTATAGCCCTCTTTTTTCAACTTACTGACCAAATCGTCAACATTATTTTGATGACGAAAACTGCCCAATTGAATAACCCAAGCCTGTTTAGGTACTGCGGTACTCGGTATTTTTTTTGCCACTAAGTCTAGCGTTTTTTTTGTGGCAGCTTGTGTAGAGTCGGCCGTAAATGACGGTTCTTTATCCAAAGTTGAAACCGTTATCCCCTTTTCAATGAGCGCTTCACTTGCATCAAGTGCGCCACCACCGTCCAGAGCAACATCATCAGAAATTATTTCCTTAGGTAAATTACTGAGCTTCTCCTGTGGAAATGCTTTATTTGCTGGAGGAAAATCTACCTGAGGGGCTTTTGGGATCGTTTCAAAGTTATCTTGATAAGTTTTTTTGTCACCATCAAGAACATCAGGTAAAAATATAATAGCGACAGCAGCAACAATAATGGTACCGACTAAACGATTTTGAAACGGTGTAGACAAAATATACTCCAAACTTTGCTAAACTAACCCCAGTTCGGGTTAAGCTACTTTACCCATAATGCTACTTAAACGCCTATCAATGTTATTTTCATGCCCAATAGCTATTGGTTTGTAAAAGTGCCTTGCTAAGCGCCTCGATGTCATCGTTGCGCTTTTGTTAATCTTTTACTTTAAAAATACCGTGAGTAATTTAGCCTATAACACTATAAGTCAACGGGTTATAAACCCCGTTGACTAGAGCTGAGATTAAACTAATGAACGTCTTATTTCAGCAACCGTGTGAAAAGATCCGAAAACCAGAACAAGATCAGTTGCTTTTGCATTTTGTTTAGCCATTTTAAATGCCTGAGAGACATTGTCAAAACAATTCACCTTACTTGGGTTTATTAGCAAGTGCTTAGCAATTTCTTCTGCCTTGCAACCCCGAGCAACATCAAGGCTACCTATATACCAATGCCCAACTTCAGGCAGTAAAGCGGCCACGGTATTAGTAATGTCTTTATCAACTAACATGCCCAGCACGGCATGGACCTTAGGATAGTTAAGTTCATGTAACTTAGCAGCTAGATATCGCGCCGCTTGTGGGTTATGACCGACATCTAAAATAACATCGCCGTCAATGCTGAACTTCTCCATTCTCCCTGCAACTTTAGTTTCGGCGATAATTTGATTTAAAAACTGACTATCGAGCGATAGGGCAAGTTTGTCTGTCAAAAGCTCTAACACCATAATTGCCGTGGCGACATTATCTTGTGGGATATGGCAAGCATTGAGTGCCGTGAAGTAATTTTTATCACTAGACCAAGACCAATCGACGTCATTGTCGCTTGATGCAACAGTAAAGCTCTGTTCACGAAAAAATGCCTTAGCGGCAATATTATCAGCGTGAACGGCTAATGATCTAGGCGGCGTTACATCGCCAATAACCACAGGCTTATTACTTCGCATAATGCCTGCTTTCTCAAAGCCAATAGCCTCTCGTGTATCACCTAAAAATGCCTGATGATCTAAGTCAATAGTGGTAATTACGGCAATATCTGCGTCAATAATATTGGTCGCATCTAAGCGTCCACCCAAACCAACTTCTAAAATAATAACATCAGGCTGTTCAGCCATTAGCACAATGAAGGCCGCCAACGTTGTGTATTCATAATATGTTAACGTTATATCACCACGTAGTAGCTCTATGGCTTCGAACGCATTAACAATAGCGTTGTCATCAACCTCACAGCGATCAATCCGTAAACGCTCATTAAAGCGCTCTATATGAGGTGAAGAGTAAACTGCACAAGTTAGGTTTTGCGCTAAAAATGCATTTTCTAAAAATGCACAGGTTGTGCCTTTGCCGTTTGTACCGGCAACGGTGATCACTGTTGAGTTAGCAAAATTGATATTGAGTTTTTCTGCCACGGCACTAATGCGTGCTAAACCCAGATCAATTTCAACCGAATGGATACTTTCTAAATAAGAAAGCCACTCAGTAAGATTGCTCTTAAATGAATGGCCTTTAATCATTTTTGACATGAATTTACCGTTATGGTGTAGGGCTATCTTGTCCCATAAATTTTGCAAGCATACGCGCTAAAGTGCTACGCATTTCACGGCGATCAACAATTAAATCTATTGCGCCTTTTTCTTTCAAAAACTCACTGCGCTGAAAACCTTCAGGTAGCTTTTCACGTACAGTTTGTTCGATAACTCGTGGGCCAGCAAAACCAATTAAAGCCTTAGGCTCAGCAACGTTAATATCACCAAGCATAGCTAGACTTGCTGAAACGCCACCCATGGTAGGATCGGTTAATACTGATACATAAGGTAGGCCTTTTTCACTCATTTTTGCTAATGCAGCACTGGTTTTTGCCATTTGCATTAATGAAAATAATGCTTCTTGCATACGTGCACCGCCACTGGCTGAAAAGCAAACAAAAGGTAAGTTATGCTCTAAGCAATATTCAACGCCTTTAACAAAACGAGCACCAACAACCGAAGCCATAGAGCCACCTAGAAAAGCAAATTCAAATGCAGCAACAACGATCGGTTGCCCATGAAGTTCACCTCTCATAACAACTAAAGCATCTTTTTCACCGGTACTTTTTTGTGCTGCAGAAATACGATCTTTATAGCGTTTAGAGTCTTTAAACTTAAGAATGTCTTGCGCTTCAAACTCTTCACCTAACTCAACGCGTTCACCTTGGTCAAGAAAGCCATCAATACGTTTACGCGCAGAAATACGCATATGATGATCACACTTTGGACAAACCGACATTTGTCGGTCTAACTCAACTTTATATAGAACCGCGTTACAGCTAGTACACTTACTCCAAACACCTTCCGGAATATTTCTTTTTTGTGTCGACTTTGCTTTTGGGAGAATTTTTTCAATCCAGCTCATAATATATTTTTTGCCTATGCACGAGAAATCCAATAATTGTTCAAAATACAATCACTGAATATAAAATTTTACTATTCACATATATAACTTTGAATTAGACCATAGAACACCTATACAATTATAGGAAAAACTGGTCTGTTTTCTTGGTTATGGCTGATTATAGTAGAAACAATGGTCCTGGGCTACGCTTGGGAATACCAAACTCTTCAGGGTAATCCACATCAACAAAGTATAATCCAGCTGAGGGAGCTGTAATGCCTGCCACACAGCGGTTCTTTGCCTCTAGCACTTCATTAATCCAACTCACTGGCTTAAGTTCTTGGCCAACTTTCATCAAACTGCCTGCAATGTTTCTTACCATATGGTGTAAAAACGCATTGCCTTTAACGTCAATAATAACAAACTCACCTTGGCGAGAGACATTACAATGATATAGCGTACGTATCGGTGAGTGAGATTGACAGTGTACGGTTCTGAATGAAGTAAAGTCATGACGACCAACTAAATACTGAGCAGCTTGATGCATTAAATTTTCATTAAGTGGGTAATGACAAAAGCTAATACCAGAACTTAAAATCGCTGAGCGTAAACGGCTATTATTAATAATATAACGATAACGTCTTGCCGTTGCGCTAAAGCGTGCATGAAAGTCTTCATTGACCTCTTTCACCCAAGATACCGCGATATCTTTTGGTAAATTGGTATTAACACCTAACGTCCATGCCACATCTTTTCGAACTTTATCGGTGTTAAAATGAACAACTTGATTAGTCGCATTAACACCGGTATCGGTTCTGCCTGCGCACACCACCTCTATCGGCTCATTGGCTATTTTAGATAACGCCTTCTCTAGTGACTCTTGCACACTAATAACGTTCTTTTGTCTTTGCCAACCATAGTAATTACTACCGTCGTATTCTATGCCTAAAGCGTAACGCATTTTATCCTCCACTGCTAAGGTGTTGGCATTATCCATTATTTTAAGCTTTTTTACCAAGTCACTATGAAATAATAATAAAAAACATTAAAAAAAGCGGCAACGTGCCGCCTTTTTATCTAATTACTGAGCTAGATTAATTTATATTATCTAATAATTGTTGAGCATCAAATTGCTGCTGTGCATCACCTTGTTTAACAACATCAAGAAGAATCACTTCAGCATTCTCATTATCACCAATTTCGAGATAAACTTTCGCTAGATCCAATTTAGCTGCGATACCATTATCATCATCGTCAATATCACCTTCGGTAATGTTGCCTGAAAATTCAGGAAACTCACCCAGTCCTACATCAATATTCATTTTCTCGTAAGGTTCAGTAGGCTTGCCATCCAATAAGCTATCAGACAATAGTGAATCTACCGAGATAAAGTCTTTTTCGTTATTTTTATCATCAACTTCACTGTCTTCTGATGCATTTTCTTCGACAATATCGCTATCGAAACCATCGCCAATATCAAAGTTTTCGCTAAACTCAAATGCTTCGTTACTCGATGTACTCGTTTCTTCTTCGATATTCGCTAATAAATCATCAAAATCTAAGTTATCAAGCTCTTTAATACCATCAACTACTTCTTTGTTTTCTTTTTTACTCGTATCAATACCGGCTTGCTCATCGACATAGCCATCTTCTGCTAATAAATCAGCTAAAACATTACTGTCGGTAAAATCAGGCGACAGCTCGATCATAGAATCGACTTCTTTTTCATCGTTTAACAGCTGCGATAAGGTCGACTCATCAAAATCACCAGATAATGCTTGTAAGGTTTCCTCATCAATATTATCGGTCGTATTTTCTAGCGATTCACTTTCAGGGTCTACACTTAGCAGTTCATCATCTGTAATTTCAGTATCAAGTAGGTCATCACCAATATCTAGAGGTTCCTCCTCATTGATTTGAGCAGTGTCATTGACTTCGTCAATTAATGCATCAATATCAAAGTCGTCTGAAATCGCTTCACCGTCACCGTCATTACTATGACTATCCGGCGTATCACTGTCTTGGCTAACTTCCGACTCATCAACAAATTCATCTAATAGCTCGCTAAAGTCTGCATCAATAAAAGATTTTACATACTCATCACTAAAGTTATTAATAAGCTTAGTATTTTCATCCTCGGTACTTTCATCAGCAGAACTTTCGTTACCTGTCTCTGTAATATCTTCCGCTTCTGCATTTTTAGTTACTGTGGTTTCTAGCTCTGGGGCATCATCTGCACCATTTATTGAATCTAATAGCGCGTCAATATCATCGGGGTCTGAAACGTCAACATTGTCATTGGCATCTTCAACTGCATCGTTATCTGTTGTTGCTTCTGACTCTGGCTCTGGCTCTGGTGCATCATCTGCTCCATTTATTGAATCTAACAGTGCGTCAATATCATCGGGGTCTGCAACATCAACATTGTCATTGGCGTCTTCATCTGCGGTAGCTTCTGCCCCTGGCTCTGGGGCATCATCTGCAGCATTTATTGACTCTAACAGCGCGTCAATATCGTCAGGGTCTGCAACGTCAACATTGTCATTGGCATCTTCATCTGCGGTAGCTTCTGCCCCTGGCTCTGGCTCTGGGGCATCATCTGCACCATTTATTGAATCTAACAGTGCGTCAATATCATCGGGGTCTGAAACGTCAACATTGTCATTGTCATTGTCATCTTCAACAGCATCTTCATCTGCGGTTGCTTCTGGCTCTGACTCTGACTCTGATTCTGGGGCATCATCTGCTCCATTTATTGAATCTAACAGTGCGTCAATATCATCCGGGTCTGAAACGTCAACATTGTCATCAACCTTGGCATAGGCATCTTCAACTGCATCGTTATCTGTGGTTGCTTCTGGCCCTGACTCTGGCTCTGGTGCATCATCTGCAGCATTTATTGAATCTAACAATGCGTCAATATCATCTGGGTCTGAAACGTCAACATTGTCATCAACATTGGCATGGGCATCTTCAACAGCATCGTTATCTGCGGTTGCTTCTGGCTCTGACTCTGGGGCATCATCTGCAGCATTTATTGAAGCTAACAGTGCGTCAATATCATCGGGGTCTGAAACGTCAACATTGTCATTGGCATTGTCATCTTCAACAGCATCTTCATCTGCGGTTGCTTCTGGCTCTGACTCTGGTGCATCATCTGCAGCATTTATTGAGTCTAACAGTGCGTCAATATCATCGGGGTCTGAAACGTCCTTATTTTCTTCCACTGAAGCATCTAACAATGCGTCAATGTCATCAGGATCTGTCACGTTCTTATTTTCTTCCACTGATGCATCTAGCAATGCGTCAATATCATCAGGATCTGTCACGTTCTTATTTTCTTCCACTGATGCATCTAGCAATGCGTCAATGTCATCAGGATCTGTCACGTTCTTATTTTCTTCCACTGATGCATCTAGCAATGCGTCAATGTCATCGGGATCTGAAACATCAGTATTTTCTTCTACTGAAGCATCTAGCAGTGCGTCAATGTCATCGGGATCTGAAACATCAGTATTTTCTTCTAATGAAGCATCTAACAGTGCGTCAATATCCTCGGGCTTATTCATCAGCTCTTCGTCTTCACTCACGACAAGGTCCTCGTCAGAACTTTCAGACAAGAGGCTATCTAGATCGCCTTGTTCAACGAGATCACTATCAAGTATATCAATCGTGTCGTCGCTATCATTCGGTTCATCCTCTAAACCTGCGAACAATGAATCTAAATCACTTTGGTCTAACTGACCACCTTCTAGAGCATCACTCTCAACAATATCTTCATCTAATGCCAACGTCTCTAGATCATCATCTAAAGAAATATCTTCAAGATCATCTAAGTCAGCAAGATCATCGTCGAGTTGAACCACATCATCATCAAGTAACTCATCATCAAGTGAACTTAAGTCATCAGAAAATAAATCATCTTGGTCATCATCTACTTCAGACAAGTCTATTGATAACTCATCATCAAGCGACAGCTCGCTATCCAATGATACATCATCTTCTAAGGATAGTTCGTTATCGACCGTTTTCGGCTCTTCAGCAGCTGCAACACTAGCCTCAGGCTCTTGCTCAGTAAGTTTTTCTTTTTTCGTCGATGCTGGCTTAGCATCATTTTCTTTGTTTGATCTACGTCGTAATAAAATAGCAATTAACGCTAGTACCAAAATTGCTGGTAAGGTCGCCATTAAAGCGATAAACCAAGAACTTGACATAATACTATTGCCTTCAAGCTCTGCTTTTTGCTGCTCTAGTAATAATGCCTGCTCTCTTGCTTCTGCTTTTGCTAATAAGGCCTGCTGCAGCGCTATCATGTTATCCATCTGCAGTTTGATTTCTTTGCTTTTCGCTACTTCATTTTGCATAACATCAAGCTGTTCATTAAAACTGCCTAAACGCTTACGCAATGCTTCATTTTCTTTTAATAAACTTTGTAAACCATCAATAGAGTCTAAAACATCATTTTGGATGGTTGCTAACCTTTGTTGTTGAGTCGTATCAATAGCTTTTAGTTGAACATTAATCTCTGATTTAGCCGCATCTAAATCTTTTTTATTTACCGACGCGTCTTCTGGTGTTTTAGCTTTTTTACTTGCAACTTTTACTACTTTCTTTTGCCAGGCTTTATCATCACTACGTGATTTTTTTTGAGCATTCTCAGTACTAATTGCTCTCATTGCTTCAATTGATGGGATCTTTAAATATTGCCCGTTGATCATGTGGTTCAAATTACTATCTTTAAAAGCATCAGGGTTGTTTTCAAATAAAGCTTGCATGACTTGATAAACAGATAAACGAGGATCAGGGCGTACTTTAAGCGCGATATTCCATAAGGTATCATTACCCGTAATCGGGCCATAACGGTCATAAGGAAAGGCATCTGTTGATTTAGGACCACGGATACGTATACCGCCATCTTCAGCAGAAATAGGCATACTAAAACAGCTAATGCTAATAATAAGTACCTGCCATAGGCACAGGCGTAAGAATTGTTGCATTAAAAACTTCCTATTTATAATAATGATTCGCCAATACATTGACGGGGCCAAGTCAGGAGATTGTAAAGCAAAGATTATTCCAATTATTAATAATTACTTTGATGAACTTGGTTAAATATTCTCTAGATTTTCACTATGTTATCAAATTACCGTGACAATACTTACCATAACGTTAGTTTAATATAAGCTAAATTAGCGATAAAACAAAACAAAAAACCCGTCGCTTATTATAACGACGGGTTTTCATTTTTCTTTAATAAATCTGTGGTTTAACAGTAATTAGTATTCAGAAAGATGATCTTTGATTAATAACTCTGCAATTTGAACACTATTGGTTGCAGCACCCTTTCGAACGTTATCAGCAACAATCCACATATTAATACCACTATTGTGACTAATATCTTCTCGAATACGACCAACAAAAGTTTCATCTTTGCCACTGGCGTCACTAATTTGAGTCGGGAAGTCTTCATCATTATGACAAACCACTAACCCCGGTGAATCACTCAATAATGCTTTAACTTCTTCAGCAGAAATAGGTGAATTAGTTTCAATATGCAAAGATTCACCATGACCGAAGAATACAGGGACTCTCACAGCCGTTGGGTTAACTAACACGGTATCATCACCAAGTATCTTTTGTGTTTCCCACACCATTTTCATTTCTTCTTTGGTGTAGCCATTTTCAAGAAAGACATCAATTTGTGGAATAACATTGAAAGCAATTTGACGAGAGAAGTTTTTTGACTCAACTGGTTTGCCACATAACAAGTCAGCGGTTTGTTTTGCTAATTCATCCATCGCGGCTTTACCACCACCAGAAACTGATTGGTAAGTGCTAACATTTACTCTTGATATACCTACAGCATCATAAATTGGCTTTAATGCCACCATCATTTGGATAGTCGAACAATTTGGGTTAGCAATAATATTACGATTACGATATTCAGCAAGGGCATGCGGATTAACTTCTGGTACCACTAATGGAATATCTGCGTCGTAGCGAAACTCTGAAGTATTATCAATAACAATACAACCTGCGTCACCAGCAATTGGGGCGTATTTTGCTGACGTTGCACCGCCAGCTGAAAAGAAGCCAATTTGCGCTTGGCTCCAATCAAAATTATCAGCATCTAAAACTTCAATGCTTTCACCATTAAACTCAATAAACTCACCGGCTGAGCGAGCACTTGCTAGCGGGTAGAGCTTGTTAATTGGAAAATCACGTTGTTCTAATATTTCAATAATTGTTTTACCCACTAAACCTGTTGCACCTAGTACGCAAACATCAAATTTCTGTGCCATGATCCTCTCTCTTTTATCCAGTTTTATTATTGAAGCCAAGCTGATGTGGCACATCTGAGCTCAACGCGCGATCCAAGTCGACGGTAATCGCAGAAAACTCCCGGCGAGTCGGGTAAGTTTTACGAATATGGTCAAATCCTTGGATACTAATTTGTTGACGAAAAATTGCATCGTCTCGTCTGACATCGTATACCATTTTTACCAGCTGGTTTAGCAGTATTTCATCAAACTTATGTTTAATTTCCACCTTACTTATCGTTGGTAAAGGTAAAAAGTCTGTTAGCTGTTTATTTGGTGTAATATCGAGCTGTTGACATAATGCCCGATAGAGTATTTCAGTGCCACGAGCTTTTCCTTCTAAGCTATAACCAGCAATATGTGCCGTGCTTATTTCACAATAAGCTATCAAGTCAGTGAGAATATTAGGTTCATTTTCCCAGACGTCAAGCACAAGCTTTAATGCATGTCCTTGCTGCTTCATCGCTAATAAGGCTGAGTTGTCAATTACTTCACCACGACAAGCATTAATCAATATTTGTTGCTCACTAAATTGACTTAAACGTTGGGCATCTAATAAGTGGTATGTCGGGTGTTTTCCTTCACGTGTTAATGGCACATGTAATGAAACTACGTCGCATTTTAAAGCTTGTTCTAGCGAAACAAAATCTCGCTTATCCGTAGGCTTTTCTGCTAACAAAGGATCACACAGTACGTGCTTAATATTCAATGCGTTTAATTTTTCGCTTAATCGAGAGCCGGTATTACCTGCACCAACAATACCTACGGTCAGTTCAGACAAACTTAGAAGGTGTCGTTCAGCTAATACGACCATGGCACTTAGCACATACTCAGCTACAGATATAGCATTACAACCAGGAGCAGAGTGAAAGTTAATTGCCCGTGAAGCTAAGTAATTTTGATCAATATGATCAACACCAATAGTCGCAGTGCCAACAAATTTTAAACCTTGATTACTCTGCAGTAGTGCTTCATTAACTTGCGTAATTGAGCGCACGAGCAACACGTCAGCAGAACTAACATCGATTGCTGATAAATGGCGGCCAGAAAATGCCGTCAAGTCACCCAAGTCAGCAAAAAACTCTGCCGCAAAAGGCATGTTTTCGTCATAAAAAATATTCATTTGAAGTTTTCCGCATTGCGCCTAAGAAAATTTTTACGCACTTGTAGTCACTTTTTTTACATAACTTTCTTTTTCAATAGCCGTAACTTCAACTGAAATGACAGCGTTTTCGATACCTAAGCGCTCAAGTTGATTGCTAACACTTGTTGCCAAACTTTTTCGTTGTGACAAATCACGTCCGGATAATATTTTTAAGTTCACGTGGACGAATACTTGCTCTGCGCCAGGTAAATAAAAATCATCATAAGCACATGCACGCACCTTAATATCAGTAGCGCTAAATAATTCACTTTGATTAGCGCCCTTATAAACAGCGTGTGTTAATTGTTCTACCGGTAGTGTTTCAGTAATTTTTGCAGAATATTCAATAATACAATGAGGCATGATAAGCATACGTAATCAATAACAGACAAGTTAAGCATTGTAGCTAAGTTCGACGATAAAAAGAATATCACTTAAAGGCTAATTTAACTTGTTTCTATAATACTTTAGCCATAATTCCTAAGGCACAGTTCCTTAAGCCATAAATGATGAAGAAAACCAGAAAGACAAAAAGCCGCTAATATTAGCTAATGCCGTTCGGATAAGGATCATTTCTTGTATCGCAACGGATATCGGCTTGGAATATAGAGCACTGAACGTGGAAACGTTCGGTGCTTTCTTTTATCTGGAAGTATGAAGTGCTTTATATCTGCT
>UEXM01000243.1_pt1 | contig 60149 bp, 49 predicted proteins | sample 1796661 | NCBI WGS metagenome assembly UEXM01 (sample SAMEA4772469, study PRJEB27181) | metagenome | reverse complement strand
CCTTGTCAATATGTTTCTAGTAATATCGAATAATAGATAAAATAAACCCATTAAGAGAGAATGCTATGGATATTGAAGTTATTGCCAAAGCCTTAAAAGAATTAGGTCATCCAACGAGGTTGGCAGTTTTTAAACGTCTGGTAAAAGCAGGTGAACAAGGAGTTTCTGTTGGTATCGTACAGGAAGAGTTAAATGTACCTGGCTCAACATTATCACATCATATATCTGGTTTAGCTTCTGCTGGTTTAATCAAGCAAAGGCGTGAAGGTCGTGTTCTTTATTGCGTTGTTGAGTATGAAAAACTACTTTCTGTTATTGCCTTTCTTCAAGATGAATGTTGCATTGATGAACAATAATATCAGTTTGAATGTTAAGAGTAGAACTCAGCCTGCTAGTTTATAAATATTGATAATGACTATTTCATCACAAATTGATTATCACAGGGAAACTTGCTTACGTTCTCATTAGCAGTGGTTTTCATTTCTAACCAAGCCTGTAAAACCCACTATTTAGTGGTTAGTTGTCGTAAAGTACGACAAACACCTCATAACCGCTTTGTCGGAAGAATTGTCGCTTTGATTTAAAATTCATATGACCGCTTTGGTGGCAAAGCAGACTGTTTAAGATGATTTTATAGGTTTGGGGGCAAAACTTAATAGATAACCTGCACTCTGGATGAGCAGCGCTTGCTCAATCTTCCTTTTTAACCAGTTATCTGCATTAAAACGTTTATCAATAACGCGCTATTGATAAACGTTTTGCCTTGGAAACGGCATAAAATGAAGCATTGATGGTGTATATTAATGATGTTCGCCTTGCTATAGCATTTACTTTGCCACCTAATTTTTTGATCCACTTGAATATCAAGCACTCATTATCCAGTGTTCAGGTTAGATAGGTTAAATTTATCATCGATTGATGCGTTTCCCGTTAATTTTGACTATTCACACGAGCTAACATTTTGAAATAGTAATTCGTTAGCCTCTGTAAAATAAATAACTAAACTTTTAATTGCTGCTGCCGATTTAATGAGCAACTGATCATTTTTAAGCATTTGGATTCGCAAGTTCAATGGATGTTCTAACTGAGTTACTACCCTCAAGCTATACTGTAAAAGCTGAGCCTTCAGCAAAAGACAGTCAGCGGCAGCAATCCCAAGCAAAGCAGAGGCGAGCACAGAAAGCCGATAAAAACTTTCAACATGAAAGCTTAGAAACACCGTCGAATAATCAGCTAAAGGCATTACCTGAACATGAACGGCGAACGGGCGATGATCGGCGTCAGCATTCGATGAAGCGCGGTCGCTGGTTAGAATCTCGTGATAAAAATGATAGAAGAGCAACAATAACAGGCTTATGTCTTAAGGTTTGATAACCATTAACCACTAATAAGTTTATTCAACTGCGATAGAGCGATCTTGAGCAAGTACCTTAGGTCTGTTGTTGTATTTACTTAATATGGCATCGATTTGACCGGAAGACTTTAAATCCAAAATGATAGTATTAATTAGTTTTACTTGTTTTCTTTTCATGCTGGGGGAGAAAGCACAACGTATTTCATTTTCATTTAAGATAATAACAGCATCTGACGGCTCTTTGGAAAGATATGAAGCTTCAATTTCTGGAATGATAAAACCGGCAAGCTTATGCTTACGATACTTTTTATAGCTATCACCTGGCGACAAACTTGTTACCGGAATAATGTTTTTATTACTGATATAAGGAGTTAATTCAGGGTAGATATAGCCCAAAGAGGTGCCAACTTCTATATTCTTATATTCAGCTAAATCAGTAATCTTGGTTAAACCAATATTATTAATGAGAATGTCAGGGTTGTTATAAAGTACTTCACTCCATTGTAAATTAGCCCGTTTATACCATTTTTTATTGGCAGCGCAGTGCATATCAACAATGTTTCTGATTAACGATTGTTCTATCCTTTTACGTGGAATAGGCAACATTTCGAGTTTAGCGTTGGTTTTATCTGCGATGGCATGGGTTATATCAAATAAAATCCCACTAGTTGGCCGACCTTGAGCATCGAGAAACAGTTGTGGTGGAATATTTTGGCTGTAATAGGAAGTGCGCAGAATCTGCTGTCCAGCGACTGAAAAGCTTAGAGTTAATGATAAGACCATCATAAATACATAAGCGTAATACTTCATCTATTTCATTACCTCAATGGGGTGTGTTTTTTGCAATATATCATAGAGATTATAGCTAAGCGATTATTCTTCTGCATAAATTTTGTTCATGTATATTTTAATTTTATGCTAAATATTCTAGCAATGAGTGCGATGGGTAACACTCATTGCTTGTAGTTTATTTTTTTTGGTTAAACTTTTCTAATTGCTCAGGGGTTGCAGGTAGTTGGTGTTTTTCTTTCCATTCACTGTAGGGCATACCGTAAACCTGTTCCCTAGCCGTGTCGATATCAACAGTTACCCCAAGTTTTTCAGCTTCAGCTACGGTCCACTTTGAAAAGCAGTTGCGACAAAAGCCGGCAAGGTTCATTAATTCAATGTTTTGTACATCTTTTCTGTCGTCTAAATGTGCTAATAAGCGTCGAAAAACCGCCGCTTGAATTTCAATTTCTTTATCCATAATGTTCTCAAATTATCTCTTGTTGAAAAATAAAACTTGTCGATAAGTTATCAGTTTATTCTGACCCTAAATTTGGTTTTTTGTAAGGTCTAATTTGTACTATCATGCCCATATAAGGGTGATCAAAATAATGCACTTCACCACTGATCACTCGTCGATCCTGTTTAAAGCGAATAGCTTTAGACTGTGCCGAATTTACCTCATCTGTAGCCGACTTCTGACTTGTTGAACTTGCTAATTGTGCCGTAGCAAGCTCTGATAAGTTTTTATCCAAAATGTTAAAATCAGCGGTAATAAACAAATAATGCTTTAAATGAATATTAAAAAAACCATCAATAAACCATGGTTGAACTGGCGGCAACGGTGGTGTTTCTTGTTTAGCTGTTGTGAAATCTTCACCAACTAGCTTTAAAGATAAGTCTTCGTTGGCTAATTGAGTTAGCAATTCATCTGTGTTGTCATTGACTTGTGATACTTGGCTAATAATTTTTTCTAAACGCGCTTTTTTGGCGGCCTGTAACTGTTCAGCTTGGTCACTTTTACGTTGGTCAAGGTTAACAGTTATTTTTTCAGTTAAAGCCGATATTGTCGGGTTTTCAGCGTTTTTTTGTTCAAGTAATTGTGCTATTTGCTGTGTTTTCGAGTCATTAAAGCGCGTTAATTTCTTTTGGTGATCAGCCGCAAAATTTTCTCCAGCGTAAACTTTGACAGGAATCGATTGTTTTTTAGGTCGAGCCACTTGTCGCCATCCCATATGCAATAATGGACGGAAGTTTTTGCTGTATCTTAAATCTGTGATGACATCACCAAGTTGTAAAGACTCTTTACTCAGTAAATGGCTTTGGTCGTTAGTGATATTTTCAGGGGCATCAATTAATAGCGGCATTTTATCAACGGTAAAGCCGTAGTAGTCGAAACTCGGATCATTAGCTTGATGTTCAGCAAAATAATGCTGATCAATACGACACAAGACTTTAGTTACTAAGTTTTCGCTAGATTGAAATTTTAGCTGTTGGAATTCAGCGTCAGCGGCTGATACTAAGTTTTGTATTTTTTCATATTCTGCTGCTGATAATTGGCTTGGTAGCGAATTGATTTCAGCCATATTAGTGTTAACTGCACCGTTTGAGCTTGGGCTACTTGCACTGTCGTCATCAGCTGTTTGGCTATTAGCTTGTGTCTGCGTAGCATTATTGCTGACATTAGGCGTGTATGTTGCCGCTGTAGTATCAATATTTGATGTATCTTCGAAGCGATTATCACCGACTAAATCAGGGGCAGTGACCGTGCTTTCGTCGCTTGTGTTTGATGTAAGGTTCTCGGTTAATTGCGCTATTTGCGTTAAGGTTTTTTCTTCAAAAAGTGCCGGTAACTGTGCTTGAGCTTTAATCAGTTCTTCAGGGTACTCAGGAGTATCACAACTGGGCAGTAGCTGCTTTAAACTACGAATGTCGGGGTTTAAATAACGAGCAAGTAAGTCCTCTGAGCGGCGATACTTAGGTAACTCACTGGTGTCTGGAAAAGTTTCTGTTAGCTGACTTTTATCACCTAATTGGCTAAAAAGGATAATTTCTACTTCAAACCATCGGTCGTTATTTTTTGATGTTGCAGCCTGTAATGTTAGTGGTAATGTTAAGGCTGCAGAGCATAAAAATAGTTGGGTTAATTTCATTCAGTTTCCAATTAAGGGTTATTTTACCAAGCCATTCGCTTGTTTATAATAATAGCAAAAGTTGATCAATACATAAATTATCAAACATTTACCTTGGCTCTTGCCGCATTTGGCGACATGTTATGCCCGTAAATGATTGGCCAACTCGTTTAACATAGTGGTAACTAAAATAAAGCGAGACTTTGCATCTTCAGTTGCTTGCTTAAATTTCAATTTATTAGCGCCGTCCATTTTATATATTTTTGGTTGTTGCTGTATTAACCCTATAATGAACATAGCATCGACTTTGGTGTCGCTGCTAAATTCAATAGCACCGCCCGCTGGACCAACATCAATACGGGCAATACCAATTTTTTCAGCTTTAAGTTTAAGTTTGGCAATATGAATTAAGTTTTTTGCCGGCTGCGGTAATAGCCCAAAGCGATCAATCAATTCAACTTGTACATCATCAAGTGCTTGTTTGCTTTTACAACTAGCGATGCGTTTGTATAAGCTTAAACGGATACTAACATCGAAAATATAGTCGTCAGGCAATAAAGCAGGAACACGTAAATCGACTTCAGTTTGAGTTTTCATCACTTGCTCAAGCGATAGTTGCTTACCGTCTTTTAAGGCTGCAACGGCGGCATCAAGCATTTCCATATAAAGACTGAAACCAACTTGGCTCATTGAGCCACTTTGATCTTCACCTAGTAGCTCACCGGCTCCACGAATTTCTAAATCATGGGTTGCTAAGGTGAAGCCTGCGCCTAAGTCTTCTAATGATGCGATAGCTTCAAGACGCTTTTTCGCATCTTTGGTCATGCGTTTTTCATGTGGTGTTAACAAATAAGCATAGGCTTGATGGTGCGAACGACCAACACGACCACGTAATTGATGCAATTGTGCTAAACCTAAATGATCTGCTCGGTCCATGATTATTGTGTTGGCACTCGGTACATCGATACCGGTTTCAATAATTGTAGTACATACCAATACGTTATAACGTTGATGGTAGAAATCACTCATAATACGTTCAAGTTCGCGTTCGCGCATTTGACCATGAGCGGTAATAATTTTTGCTTCTGGCAGTAATGCTTGAATATCTGCAGCGGTTTTATCTATGGTGTCAACATTGTTATGTAAAAAGTACACCTGACCACCGCGTAGTATTTCTCTGAGGATAGACTCGCGGATTAAAGCATCATCACGTTGTCGAACAAATGTTTTTACCGCTAAGCGTTTTGCTGGAGGTGTTGCTATGATAGATAAATCACGCATGCCACCCATGGCCATGTTTAAGGTACGTGGAATGGGGGTTGCCGTCAGGGTTAAAATATCGACATTAGCCCGTAATTGTTTGATTTTTTCTTTTTGCTTAACGCCAAATCTGTGTTCTTCATCAACCACTAACAGCCCTAAGTCTTTATATTTTATGCTATTTTGTAAAAGCTTATGTGTACCAATTAAAATGTCTATTTGGCCTGACTCAACATCTTTGATAATGGCATTTTGCTCTTTTGCGGTTTTAAAGCGCGACAGTACTTCAATGCTCACTGGCCAATTAGCGAAGCGGTCACGGAAATTTTCGTAATGCTGTTGAGCAAGTAGGGTAGTTGGCACTAATATCGCGACTTGTTTACCGTCGTTAACAGCAATAAAGGCTGCGCGCATAGCGACTTCGGTTTTACCAAAACCGACATCACCACAGACTAGTCTATCCATAGCTTGTGGCGATAACATGTCGCTGATCACGGCGTTAATGGCTTGTTCTTGATCTAAGGTTTCTTCAAAGCCAAAGCTGTCAGCAAATGCACGATATTCTGCTTTGTCGCGTTTAAAGCTATAACCGTGATTGCTGGCGCGTTTAGCATAAATATCTAATAGTTCAGCAGCCACATCGCGTACTTTTTCTGCGGCTTTTTGCTTCGCTTTGCTCCAAGTATCGTTGCCAAGTTTATGCAAAGGTGCGTGATCAGCATCAGCACCTGAATAGCGACTGATTAAATGCAATGAGGCAACCGGGACATATAATTTGGATTCACCCGCGTAGCTAAGCATCAAAAATTCAGTGGTAATGCCACCATTTTCAATCGTTTGTAAGCCCATATAGCGACCAATGCCGTGTTCAATATGAACTACCGGTTGTCCAATACTCAGTTCGGCTAAGTTTTTAAATATTGCATCGTTTTGGGTATCGAGTTGCTTATTACGGCGACGCGTTTGACGCACTCGGTCACCGAGTAATTCGGCTTCGGTTATTAAGGCGATGGCATTTTTCTTAGCACTACCTTTGGCTTGAAAAATAAAGCCAGCACTTAAGGCATTAACCGTGATGCCAAGTAACTCATCGCTATTAACAAAGTCTTCAATACTGTCAAAAACATTGGGCTTAATTTGATTACGGTGCAGTAACTCTAAAACACTTTCTCGGCGTCCTTGGCTTTCGGCAACAAATAGCAGTTTTTTTGGTGTTTCTTTACTGGCAATGAAATTATTTAGTAATTCAAATGGCTGCTTAAGTTTATGATCTATCGTTAGATCAGGCAGTGGATGAACATCAAACTGTATTTGCGAAGTTTTAACCTCGTCGTCATTCGCTTGGGGCTTTAAATTGATACGATCAAACGGCTTTAATGCGCTGTACAACTCTTCACTATTAAGAAATAACTGCTTAGGTGGCAGCAATGGCCGAGTTGGATCGTAGCGTCTGTCTTCATAGCGGTATTCAATATCTGACCAGTAATGCGTTAAGGCTTTATCGATATCACCACTGATAATTACTAGGGTATTTGCTGAGAGGTAATCACATAAGGTATTGGTTTGTTCGAAAAATAGTGGCAAATAGTATTCGATACCAGCAGGCATAATGCCATTGCTAACTTGATGATAAATAGATTCTTTATCGATGGTACTGGTGAACTGTTCGCGATATTGGCTGCGAAACAAGTTAGTGCCGTCAGTATCAGTAGGAAACTCATGTGCGGGTAGAAGATCAATGCCAGAAATTTTATCACTCGAGCGTTGGTTTTCTGGATCAAATAAGCGTATTTCATCAATTTCGTCATCAAAAAAATCTAAACGAAATGGTGTTTTACTGCCCATAGGGAAAATATCAAGTATCGCACCACGGGCAGAAAACTCACCGTGCTCCATTACTTGATCAACACAGCGATAGCCGCTTGCTTCTAATTCTTGCCTGAGTTGATGTAAATCTTTTTTATCACCTTTCTTGATTATTAAACTATTCGCTTCTAAATATTGCTTAGGTGCTAAACGTTGCATTAACGTCGACACGGGTACAATAACAATGCCCTTGTCCATACGTGATAACTGGTACAAGGTAGCCAAGCGCTGAGAAATAATATCTTGGTGCGGTGAAAATGTGTCGTATGGTAAGGTTTCCCAATCTGGAAATAAACAAATGGGTAACTGAGCCTGCTGATTCAAACTCGCCAGCTCTTGCTCTAACCGTAATGCAGAAGGCGTATCATGAGTGAGTAATAGTATCGGTTGCTTAGATGATAATGCGCCATGAAAAATAGCAACACTTGCGCTACTTCCGGGAAGGTTTTGCCAGATTTTTCTATCGGCATTTTTACTTCGACTTTTTGCTAATACTGGGTTGAATAGGCTAACATTTTTACTCATGACTGCTCTTTTATTACTGGCGACGAAATTGACATAGCCAACCGTTTCGACAGCTTAATTGACGATTTCAGTATAATTTGTCGGTATCTTAACATGAGTTTTACCTGAACTTTAACCGCTAAATGTAAAGCCTTGAAGCTTTTGTGTTAAATCGCGTGGTAGCTAAAGATCTCATTATTTAAAGCGTGTATAATGCTCAGTAATTGAATCACCATTGTATTACAAATACTGAATAAAATTAGGTAATGTAAAAACAATACTAACCAGCGATGTGCGTTGGTTCTTTGGAGAAGTTTGTGACTAACAACGATGTATTGCGTCGCCTGAGATATACCTTTAATTTTAATGATCAAAAGGTTATTGCTATTTTTGCTGCCGGCGATTTAACTGTGACGCGTGATCAAATCAGTAACTGGTTAAAAAAAGAAGAAGACCCGGCTTATGTTAATTGTCCTGATACGACTTTTGCCGCATTTTTAAATGGCTTTATTAATGAACGTCGAGGTAAAAAAGAGGGCGAACCTGTCAAAGCTGAGAAGCGTTTAACTAACAATCTTATTTTGACAAAACTGAAAATAGCGTTCAATTTAAAAGCAGAAGATATTATTGAAATATTAGCTTTAGCCAATTTTAATTTAAATAAACCAGAGTTAAGTGCTTTTTCTCGCAAGCCCGACCATAAAAATTATCGTGAATGTAAAGATCAAGTACTCCGTAACTTTTTGCAGGGCATTGATAAAAAGTTTCATGTGCAACGTCGTGCTAAAACACAAGTAAAAGATCCGGCAGTTGAAGACAATAAAGATAAATTAGAGCAGGTTTTAGCGGCTAAAAATTATAATTCAGCAAAAGCTAATGCCAGTAAAATTTATGTTAACCCTAATAAAACTAAGGTTGAGCGTAAACCCGGTGAGAGAAAAGTGTTAAAGCTAAAACCGAAAGATATTTGGGGAGAATAACTAAAGGTTATGCCCAAACCAGCTTAAGATGAGCTTACTAGAGCGTCTTAAGCGCTTAATTTTAGCGTAACTTGGTCTCTTGATGCTGATGGATACATAAACTAAACAACGGATAACTTTCGTTAAATCGATAATAATCAGTTTAACCGTTACTATAAATAATAAAGGAATCATTATGCCTAATCGTATGGAAGCGCCAGAAATAGTAGCGATACCTCGCTGGTTTAAGGTTGCAGCAACCTTAGCACTGCTGTGGAATTTATTGGGTTTGATGGCGTTTATTAATCAAATGATGATGACGCCAGCAGCACTGGCCGAATTACCACAACCTCAACAAGATCTACTTGCTAGCATACCTTGGTGGGCAACGACTGCTTTTGCAATAGCGGTGTTTACCGGCACATTAGGCAGTTTGGCTTTGTTAATGAAAAAGCCTATTTGCTATAAGCTATTTGTGCTGTCATTTGTCAGTGTTGTTATACAAATGTTCCATTCATTTTTTATCAGTAACTCATATCAAGTTTACGGTCCTGCAGGCACTATAATGCCCATTATGGTGTTGTTTATTGCTTTGCTATTAGTACGCTTTGCCGCGAAAGCTAATAATAATCACTGGTTTAGCAAGTCGACAGCGACAGACTGATTTTTTATGCTAATTCTGCGAAGAAAAAACGTTTTAGCCTCAGCATCATAGTTTATAAAGGTGATTAATTTCAGCTGGCATAACATCAAGAAATGCTATAACTATAAAGTAGCTTTTTATCTGTTTTTATTAGAAAAATAACCAAAACATTGATACTGATGATACAATTTATTCTCTCACTTTCGCTAAATAACCTTTCGGTTTAATGAAGAAATGCTCGTCAATTTGAAAGCTAAATTACTTGGTGCAATTTTATGTTCATTGGTTGCTGTTCTTGCAACAATCGTCGCTGATCGCTATCAAGCGCCGGTTATGTTGTGTGCATTATTATTAGGCTTGCTATTACATTCATTTTATCAACACCAGAATATTCAACTAGGGGTTAATTACTGCTCAAGAGAGCTGTTACGTTTTTGTGTTGGCTTACTCGGCGTACGTATTGCGTTTGCCGATATTGTCTCGCTCGGTATTACGCCACCATTAATTGTGATGGTGAGCATGTTACTAACGATATTGTTTGGCGTGCTGTTTGCTCGAGTTTTAGCTTTACCTAAGGTGTTTGGTGTTTTGTCAGGTGGGGCAGTTGCCGTTTGTGGTGTTTCAGCGGCGGCGGCCATATCAACAGTATTACCCAATGATAAATCACAAGAAAAATATTTTGCGTTAACTGTGATTGGCATTACCACTTTTAGTACACTGTCGATGATATTTTATCCAATCATTGCAAGCTATTTAGGCTTTTCTGACGAACTGGCTGGCGTTTTTATTGGTGGCGCTATTCACGATGTTGCGCAAGTTATTGGCGCTGGCTATAGCATTTCACCCGAAGCTGGCGATGTTGCAACTTATATTAAACTGCTCAGAGTCGCGTTACTAATGCCGATTGTTATGATGGTTTTTCTGGCATACAAAGAAAAAGATAGCGAGATGCCAGGTGGTGTTAGTGCTTTTATTCCTAGTTTTTTGATTATGTTTTTTGTCTTAGCCTTTGTTAAAAACTTGGGCTTACTGCCGCTTTGGTTGATTGAGATAATTCGTAGCATGTCGAGTAGTTTATTGGTGGTGGCTATTGCTGCTATTGGCGTTAAAACTTCGTTGAAACAAGTATTTTCTGTTGGCTGGCGACCGGTATTGTTAATGGGCAGTGAAACGGTATTATTAGCAACTTTGATTATTACTGGGATTATCTGCTTTTATTAATACTAATATTTTCGTGGCGCTTGAGGTTTTAAGCCCAACATTTATGCAGTTGCGGGCTTAATTTTAAGGCTTAATTTACAGCTTGCTTTGAACCTTAGTTAAACAGTGAGTTAGTAGTCACTTTCAACAGCATTCGCTTCACTGATGCGTGCTACTCTGGCTTCTTCTTCCTCAAAAGCGGCTTTGATTTCTTCTAAAACGGTATCAACATCAGCACTTTGAGTGTTTTCTTTGAAAAGGCCTGTCAGGTTTGATTCTGCTGTTAGCTCGCCACTTTCAAATAGAGCCCACATTTCTTCGCCATACTTACTGTGCTTTAATTCAGGGCAAAATTGAGCGTAATAGTTGGTCATATTCGCGACATCACGCATTAACATTGCTTTAGCATTGTTGTTAGCTGAAGCATCTACTGCTTGCGGTAAGTCAATAATAACCGGGCCATAGTCGTCAACCAGCACGTTAAATTCAGATAAGTCACCATGAATAATGCCAGCACACAGCATTAACTTAACGTAATGCATGACTAATATGTGATCTTCTTGTGCTTGTTCTGCTGACATGACTACGTCATTTAAGCGTGGTGCAACATCACCTGCGTCATCAGTAACTAGCTCCATTAATAAAACACCGTCGAAGCAGCCGAAAGGCTGTGGCACTCGTACGCCAGCTTCCGCCAATTTGTACAGGGCGTCAACCTCAGCATTTTGCCAGGCAGACTCTTGTTGGTTTCGACCGTATTTTGAGCCTTTTTCCATTGCTCGGGCGCGACGGCTATTACGACTCTTTCTACCTTCTTGGTATTGTGCCGCTTTTTTAAAGCTACGTTTAATGGCTTCTTTGTAAACTTTCGCACAGCGAACATCGTCGCCGCAACGTACCATATATACAGTGGCTTCTTTTCCACTCATTAATTGGCTTATTACTTCGTCTATTAGGCCATCATCAACGAGTGGCTGTATGCGTTTAGGTACTTTCATAGCGCCGTTATACCTTAGTTGGGCGTTGGAAGAAAGAACAAAATTATAAGTTTTTATTTATCAATAGATTAAAAGATTGTTCTGTTGGGGTATTATAAACAAAACAGCACCCTATTAATGTAACTTAGATGATCCCATTTATTAGTCAATTACCTGAGCCAGAACAAGCTATTTGGATTGCTGCGCTAAATCAAGCGTTGCCTAACGAAACGATTGTTGCTCTAAGCAATATGTCGGCGGCAGAAAAGACACACTGCCAACTCGCCATTGTTGCCAATCCTGATATTAGCCAATTAGCTGAGTTGGAAAACCTGAAATGGCTACATAGTGTTTGGGCTGGCGTTGAGCGCTTGATGATCGCGCTTGCAGATTCTGGCATTGAGGTGGTTCGCTTGATTGATCCTACGCTCAGTCAAACCATGGCTGAGGCTGTATTGGCATGGAGTTTATATTTACATCGCGAGATGCCTCTATATGCTCAACAGCAACAAAGTAAGCATTGGCAACAACATCCTCATGTATTAGCAAGTGATAGGCGAATTGGTATTCTCGGTTTAGGCGAGCTAGGCCAAGCCAGTGCTCAGCAATTACAGCAAAATGGTTTTAAGGTGATGGGCTGGAGTCGTACAGCCAAGACTATTGAAAATATAACCACTTACAGCGGTGCTGAAGGCTTAACTGAAATGTTAACGCAAAGTGATATTTTAGTTTGCTTGCTGCCGCTAACTTCGGCAACACAAGGTCTTATCAATAAAGCGCTTTTAATGCAACTACCTAAAGCGAGTCGTGTGATTAACTTTGCTCGTGGCGCTATTATTAATACCCCTGAGCTACTGCAGATGCTCGAGCTTGGACATATAAGCCATGCGGTGCTTGATGTTTTTGACCAAGAGCCTTTAAGCGCTGATAGTATACTTTGGCAACATCCGAATATAACTGTTCTACCTCATATTTCAGCGCCAACTAACATGAATAGTGCTTGTGAAATTGTGGCAAAAAATATTCAGCGCTTTCGTGCTACAGGTGAAATACCTCCGTCAGTAGATAAAATTAATGGCTACTAACGGTTGAGTCGTCGGGTTAATCGCTTTGCAAAGCGACTGGCCCGCGTTTAGATATCGTGAATAAATTAACCTTATTGTATTAGGGATTTTGTATTAGGGATATTGTATTAGGAAATAGTGTATTAGCAGTAGCGCATTAGGAATAGTGTTAGATATAGTTGTTTAGAGGTATTAATCTTTTCCAGCTAGTTACTCTCAGCTAGCTACTTTCAACTAACTAGGCTCAGCTAGCTGCTCTCAACTTGCTATATTTTCCGTAATTATTAGCGTCACGCCTCGCACTGCTTATATTGGCCTTGCGGTGATGACATAGCGCTCATTAGCATCGTTACCTATTCCTTCAAATGGGTAACAAGTGATAAGTACTAAGTTTGACTCATCTGCTAGTAAAGGAAGCTGCCCTGAAGCAGCGTCGACAATATCGATACGCTCTACTTGATATAGTTGGTCTCGCCCTTGAGTATCCGTTAACGAAATAATATCTTTCATCGCAACCTCCTTTAAAAATGAAAAGTGACTATCGCGGTGCCCCGCAACCACAAAGGGTTTGGTGCTATTTGTTTGATTAAATGGCGCAATAGCACCGGCAGAAAACGCTAAAGTGGTTGGATCGCCGCCATTTAATACTACAAGGCTTTTATCTAAGCGTTGAAATGCTAGCTCTGCTATTGGAAAGGTATCTGCCCAAGGCCAAGGTTTACTTGCTGTTTGCGGATAGTTAGCGCTAACCGTGCTTGCTTGTGTCGCCATTGCTTGTTGCCAGCTGTGCTGTATTAATTGCTGCGACAGCCAAGCTTTCGCAGGTAGCCAACTTGCTTGAATAGATAGCAATATCCCAATTATTAGTAAGCCCCTCGCCAATAACTTTCTACAGGGTTTGCTGCTCGTCTTATTGGCCGTTTTATTACTTCGCTCAGCCAGGTTATTCATGTTGATTACCTTCGTGCAGGCCTGCATCTGCCTTACTTTTGTTGTAGCTAAGGAGTAGTGATGCAAGCAGCATCAACAGCAAGCCGATAAGTAATTGTTGATGCCAACCTAACGCGGTTCTTGGCATAGCGACCATTAAATTTTCATGTGCTCTTGCGAAGGCGTTTGCTTGATGCTTGCCGTTTGATGATCGGTTTTTTGCGGTCAATACGCTATTTTCTAGCGGTTTTTCTACGGCAATAAAGCTGGTATACGGTGACAATGTTTGATGGGTAATCGAGGTTGCAATCACTTCGGTTTTCACTTGTTCTTTGTTAGCACCCGTGACTAAGCTATCAAGCAAATCTGCGATTTTTTCTCGAGCCCAAAGCGTCGATATAGCTTGGGCTGAGCGGCTATCATCAACAATAACTTGCTGGTACCAAGGTAACGTAGCCGTATCTCCCATGACTTGAACACTGGTGATCGGGAGTTTGGATTTAAGGGTTACTTGCATTGGCTCTCCCAGGTATAAATCGGTAATTTTTTTCGGATAAGCCTCAACTTGTTGATGAACCTGATTGTCGAACATTAAAGAAATATTGCTGATAGCAGGGTGACTGATTTTTGCCATTAATGCTGACATTTGGCTTTGCACATCGGCGTTATTTTGAATAAATACATAACTGCCACGACCAAATTGTGCTGCTTTTTTCATAAAGTAGCCATTCGGTGCTGCGCCGATACCGACGGTAAATAATCGAAAGTTTCGCTGTGCGCCATCAAGTAATTGCATCAATTCAAACTCATTTGCTACCGCGCCATCGGTAATAAATACGACTTGGCGAATTGCTTTTTCTGTTTGTTGTTGTGCTTTATCCATTATCAGTGCTTGGCTCAATGGTCGATACATTTCTGTACCGCCATCTGCTTGTAAGTGACTAATAAATTGTTGTGCTTGGCCAATATTACGTTGTGATGCCATATGCGTTATAGGAAACAACAAATCAACGGTGTTGTTAAAAGCAATAATGTTAAAACTGTCTTTTTCATTCAGTTGTAAAATCGCTTGCTCAAGGCTCGTTTTTGCTTGTGTCATTGAGTTCCCTTGCATTGATCCTGAGGTATCAATTATGAAGATAATATCGCGCGCTAAAGTTGCTGAGCTTTCAAGTTGAGGCGGGAAAAAAGTCAATAATGTGAAGTACTCACCGTTAACCTGCTCGGTAAAGCTGCTTATTTGCGGTTGTTGACTCGCTTGCAATTGCCAGTGCAGAGTAAAATCTCTATCGGCTAACGCTTGCTCATGAGTGAGTGTGATCAAATATGACGATTGGTCTTGTGTTATTGCTGTGCTATTTATTTTGTGGCTATTACTATTAATCGTTGAAATGCTTGCACCAGCGTTGAGGGCAATGTTGATTGACGCTTGGCTGTCTGCTAATGATTTCGCGATCGGAGCGGTTAACTCGATTTCTTGTTGCATTTGCGATTGCTGATCATCATTACTGTGATAACGCGTGGTCATTGCTAAAGGTAAGGTTAGGCTTAGTTTATTATCAACAAAGGTTACCGGCATAATAAACTCTATAGTCACCACAACGGTTGATTGCGCAGGAATATTAGCAATATTGTTAGTGAATAAGTTTGGACGTTGTTGTTGTACTAAACTGGCTTTTTTGCCTTGTTGTTTTGCTCTGTTATAAACCGCTTTCGCGGCTTGCTTTTCCATTATTTGACCAATAATCTCTTGCTCGCCAACTTGTACTTTTAAGTGCTTAATCGCTGCATCTTCAGGTAATGGAAATTGATATTCTGCCTCTAGTTCAAGGTTATAAGGGTTAATAAAAACTTGCTTTATTTTGGCATAGGCAACGAGACCATTCACTTCAATATCAGCACTTATGTCTAAGGGCAGGGCAATGTTTTGTAATTGCTCTGGGTGATTAAATACCAATTGCGGACCGTGAATTAACCCGTTGCTTGCTGTTTCTGTTTGGTTTTCTTGCGCATTATTGACGGTATTTGCGCGCGCTAAAGGGACAATAACAATGATTAATAAGCTTAAAAGCAGCCCTAAGGCGATTAACTTATACCATTTTCTTCGTTGTTTTTTACGTTTTTGCAGGTAGTAATATGAGTCTTGATAGTCGACAAGTGCTAATTTCTTATTTGATTTAAACATCTGATATCCAATATTTTGCTGATAGGCTTAGAGATATTTCAACAAAATAAAAGGCGTTTAGAGCGGTAAAAAAGAGGCAACTTTATGAGCAATAGTGGCGAGATTATGGCAATAGTGTATGACGTGATGATAAATCAGATAACCCTAAACTTTAGTAGCTTATTGAACAATGTGGGGGGGAAGCAGCTTTTGGCTAGTAGATATATCGTTTGCATAAATGTCAGTATATTTTTTTATGAGCTGATCAACCCATTCGGAGTATGTAGGCTCTTGCATTAAGGCTTCAATTTCAGGTAGTAGATGTAAGTATTTAGAGTGCTTAGACATAGAGATATAAAGTTTGCCTTGCACAACAGGTTTATCCAAAATAGTAAATTGTTGGCGCATATTTAGTGATTGCAAAAAAGCGATGCCTGCGTAAAGGCCATAAGGGGTAAAGTCCGCTCGTTCTAGCTCCAGTAGACCGAAAACTTGTTTATTATTATTAACGCGTTGTACCTGAATATTTTGCTCTAAAAAGTTATCGAAATCTTTCCCAATACTGACGCCACGCATCATAACACCAACTTTACCATTTAAATCAGACCATTGAGTAAACTGAAATTCACGGCCTTTTTTTACAAAAATTGCGTTTTCATTGTACCCCATTGGTGTTGCTATATATTCACTATAGTTTTGGCGCTTAGGGGTCATAAAAGAGCAAATATTGATATCTATGAGGCTTGCTTCAATATTTTTTTAGCACCTTTTCCAAGGGCCAATGTAGGTTAAGTCAACCTTCACTCCGATATTTGCAAATAGCTTTTCGGTTACTTCTGCACAAACACCAACAATTTTTTTATTTTTTGACCAATTCCAAGGGGGATAGTCGTGATGGCCACAGGCAGAAGCTACTTCTTGACTAAAAAGTGGTGCGTTAAATAAACTCATTAGTATTACTAGCAAGGTTGCTTGATATTTGCTTATCTTATCCATGATAATGCCTCTACTCGTCGAACTATAAATAATAATTTAATAGTAAATCAAACTATAAAAATAAGTGATTTGACTCTCTTGTAGATTAGCATAACTTCTTAAGTTATAAAGTAAAGTTATAAAGTAAAGTTAGAAGGTAAAGTTGCCAGTATCATAATACCTGTGGTAATTAACACTGTGAATGTGATTATTAGTTGTCGTTGTTAATTACATAGGACAACCTTCATTAGATTTACGCTAACTCTTCATGGAATTAGATTTTATTCATATGTGCTTTATTTTGGCGGTACTGTAAATTCTTTGATGTTTAATTGATGCTTTTGCAGTTTTCGATACAGCGTTCTGACGCTGATCTCTAAATGATCTGCGATGATTTTTGGCTGGTTACCATATTGATTTAGCAATTCAGTAATATGGTTTTTTTCGTTTATGGTTAAATTTATCGTGTCATTTTCTAGCTTTTTTAAGCCTTTGATTTGGTTGGGTAAGTGCTCAACACTGATTAGCTCGTCATCGCTCAACAGCGCACTGCGTTGCACTATATTGTTTAGCTCTCTGACATTTCCAGGGTAATGATAATGACTCAAGAGCGCCAAGGCTTCGCTGGTGAATTTTTTCTCTGCAAACTCACTTTTTGATAATAAGTGCTCAGCTAATAAGGCGATATCAGGTTTTCTATCGCGCAGTGTTGGTAAGCTAATAGGGAAGGCGGCAATGCGATAATATAAATCTTGTCGAAATTCACCAGACTCTACCATCTGTTCTAAATTTTTATGGCTGGCGCAAATTAATCTAAAATCAGCGATTTGCTTGTCAACACTACCTACCCGGCGATATTGTCCTGTTTCAAGTAAGCGCAATAATTTTACTTGCAAATTAAGCGGCACATCGCCTATTTCATCTAAAAATAAGGTGCCGCCTTTCGCCATGCACACTAAACCTTTTTTACTGGTGCTTGCGCCAGTAAAAGCGCCTTTTTCGTGACCAAATAATTCTGACTCAAATAAAGATTCACTCAGCCCAGTACATTCAACTTCTATGAAGGGTTTAGTTGCTCGCTTACCGGCTTGGTGAATTGACTGTGCAGCCAACTCTTTACCTGTGCCAGTTTCGCCTTGTAGTAAAACACTGATGTTACTATTGGCACTGCGTGTGATCATTTTAAGCAGCGCTTGAAAAGGCTTACTTTTGCCAATTAATCTGCGATCGCTGCTCACGCTGCTGGCAAAATCCACTTTTTCTAATATCTCTAAAAAACCAATGGTTATGCCGTTATTATCTTTAACAGGTTTCATTAAAATATTGCAATAAATCTCGCCAGCGCCTGTTTTATGAATATGAAGCGCAGAACTATTCTTACCGGTTTTTTTACATGACGATAGCGGGCAGTTTTCTCCTTGTTGATCACAAGGTTGGTTTGCATTATGTGAAACTTCGTAACACTTACTTTTCCCTAATATCACTTCTTTTTTGTAAGTATCTCGATAGGCTTGGTTTACTGCTTCAATGGCGTAGTCTGGAGTAATAAAAATAGCCGGTTTTTCGACCGACTCGATAATAGATTGAATAGTTTGATGGACCACAGGCTCTGCACCCTTTGTTATTGGAATTGTCAATAATGACAAAATTATACATAGTTTAGTGACACTTATGGCTTAATTAAAGTGTATTTAAATGTTTTTTTTAATCGTAAAGCTATACTTTTAATTATTTCAGTTACTTAGGTTTATCTTTAAAGTTAATAACCTACAGGCTTTTTTGGCACTCTTATTGCTGTATCGATGTTAGCTATGCTGTTTCAGCTTTTTTTAGCTTAGTAAATGGATACAAATACACTAATTTCGACCGTAATCGCTTTTGTTTATAACTAAACTATAGTCGTAATAGTTCATCAATATTAAGAGCAAACGCTATGTGGGTTAGTTATTCAACAGCATATTTACATCAGCACCTTTTTTTGCATATAAAGAATAATAACGAGAGTAATCAATATGATTAATGAAACATTAGTCGAGTTATCGCGGTGGCAGTTTGCTGTTACTGCTTTATTTCATTTTTTGTTTGTCCCTTTAACATTAGGGTTGACTTGGATTTTATTTATCATGGAATCCGTTTATGTCATGACAGGTCGAGAGATCTATCGTGATATGACCAAGTTTTGGGGCAAATTATTTGGTATCAATTTCGCCATTGGTGTCGCTACAGGCTTAACCATGGAGTTTGAGTTTGGTACTAACTGGTCATATTATTCGCATTATGTTGGCGATGTATTTGGTGCGCCTTTGGCCATCGAAGGTTTAATGGCCTTTTTTCTTGAGTCGACTTTTGTCGGCATGTTCTTTTTAGGTTGGGATAGGCTCAGTAAGCGTCAACATTTAATGGGCACGTTATTAATGGCACTGGGTACTAACTTTTCTGCTTTGTGGATATTAATTGCTAATGGTTGGATGCAAAACCCCATTGGCAGTGAGTTTAATTACCTGACTATGCGTATGGAGTTAGTGAGCTTCAGCGAGATTATTTTCAATCCTGTAGCACAAGTTAAGTTTATTCACACGGTTGCTGCTGGCTATGTTGCTGGCGCTATGTTCGTTTTAAGCATCAGTAGTTATTATTTACTTAAAGGTCGAGATGTAGCCTTTGCTAAGCGCTCATTCTCTGTGGCAGCCGGCTTTGGTTTAGCCGCTATATTTTCGGTTATTTTACTCGGTGATGAGTCAGGCTATGAAGTGGGGGAAGTACAACGGGTAAAACTTGCCGCGATTGAAGCGGAATATCATACCGAGCCAGCACCGGCGGCATTTACCTTAGTCGGTTTGCCTGATGACGAAGCAATGGAAACACATTATGCGGTAAAAATTCCTTACGCATTAGGTATTATCGCGACACGCTCTTTAGATGAAGAAGTGATAGGTTTACGTGATTTACAAAGCGAACATGAGCCGCGTATTCGAAATGGTATGATAGCTTATGAGTACTTAGTGAAGTTGCGAAATGGCGAAGAAACGCCAGAAAACCTCGCGAAATTTGACGAGACAAAACATGATCTTGGCTACGGATTATTGCTAAAACGTTATACCGATAATGTAGTTGATGCGACCGAAGCACAAATACAAATGGCAGTTAAAGACTCAACTCCTCCAGTTGCGCCTGTTTTCTGGGCATTTCGTTTGATGGTCGCGTCTGGTTTTATTATGTTATTGCTATTTTGTCTTGCTTTTTACTTTAATGCTCGACGCGTAATTGAAGAGAAACGTTGGTTATTAAAAGCGATATTTCTTGCACTACCATTGCCATGGGTTGCGATAGAAACAGGTTGGTTTGTGGCTGAATTTGGCCGTCAACCTTGGGCAATTAGTGAAGTGTTACCCACCTTTATGTCGACTTCGAACTTAGCTGTTAGTGATGTATTGTTTTCACTGGTCGCCTTTATTGTGGTTTACAGTATTTTACTTGTTATCGAAATGTATTTAATGATTAAGTTTGCTCGTTTAGGCCCAAGTGCTTTACATACTGGGCGTTATCACTTTGAACAAGCGCCAGCGTCAACGTCTGGTCTTCGTAGCCAGAATTCTTAAGGGGAAAATAGATGTTTGATTACGAAACATTAAAACTAATTTGGTGGTGTCTGATTGGCTTCCTTTTCATCGGCTTTGCGATCACCGATGGTATGGATATGGGCGTGGGTGGTTTATTGCCTTTCGTGGCGAAAAAAGATGATGAAAGTCGTGTTGTTATTAATACTGTAGGTGCGCATTGGGATGGTAACCAAGTGTGGTTTATTACCGCCGGAGCTTCTTTGTTTGCTGCCTGGCCTCTGGTTTATGCTACGGCTTTTAGCGGCTTTTATTTTGCTATGATGTTAACACTGTTTAGCTTGTTTTTACGTCCACTCGCTTTTGATTATCGTAGTAAAATTGAATCATTAAAGTGGCGTACAAATTGGGATAAAGCTTTATTTGTTGGCTCTATGGTGCCGCCACTGGTGTTTGGTGTTGCTTTTGGTAATTTATTACAAGGGGTGCCATTTGGTTTTGACGAATTAATGCGCGTTACCTATACCGGTTCATTTTTCGCTTTGTTTACTCCTTTTACTTTATTAGCGGGGGTGGTTAGTGTTGCGATGATGCTAATGCATGGTTCAACGTGGCTAGTAATGCGCACTGATGCTGATGTAGCAAAACGCTCAGCCAATATTGGCCGCGTGGTAGCGGTAATATTAGCGCTTTGTTTTGCTTTGGCCGGTGTGATGGTTTGGCAAAGTATTGATGGTTATTTAGTGGTGAGCACTATCGATACCATGGGACAAGCTCAACCTACCATGAAAGAAGTTACTACAGGTGCTGGCGCTTGGTTAACTAATTACAATGCGTCGCCGTTGCTATGGCTGGTACCTGCTATTGGTTTACTAGCTCCATTGTTAGTGGCATTTTTATTGGGGTTAAAGAACAAAAGTACGTTGGTAAAAGTTACTGCCTTTGTTGGTAGTTCTGTCAGCATTATGAGTATTATTCTAACGGCGGGTATTGCTATGTTTCCTTTTGTTATGCCGTCGAGTAGCCAACCAAACCACAGTTTATTAATGTGGGATACGGTGTCGAGTGAAGGAACTCTAGGGTTAATGTTTATTGTTGTAGCTGTTTTTATTCCCGTTATTATTGCTTACACCCTTTGGTGTTACAAAAAAATGTGGCGTACGGTCACCATTGCTGAAATTGAGCAAAACAAACATAGCGCCTATTAATTGGCTTGAACGTAATTTAAGCAAAAGTTGAATAACACTGGCTTAGGCGCTAATAAACTAGTGCCTAGCCACGTTAAAACGAGTTAAGCAAGTTAGTAAAAACTTAGTAAAAAAAAGGATAAAATTATGTGGTATTTCAGTTGGATTTTAGGTGTGTTGCTCGCGGTTTCTTTGGGCATAATTAATGTTATGTGGTACGAAATGGAGCAGCATGTGGACAATGTTTCTAAAGATCAACATAACGACGATTAAACGCTTTAACTTGCTTTAATGCACTTAGGACTATTATTAAAGCTAGCCGTTATCAAGCGTGAATCAGCAGACGTACATCCTCAGTAAAGAACAATAGAAATGATCAGTATTAATGATCAATGAGTAACGAGCCAGTAATAATGACAGAGCAAACTCCGCAGCAAAAAAAACAAGTGAATAACTGGCTCAAATCTCAAAAAAAATACGCACACGGTAAGTTAAGCCGCGCTATTGCGTTGGGCGCGGTGAATGGCTTGCTGATGATATTGCAAACAGCCGTACTGGCCTATCTTATTAATTTAGTGATCTTTCCAAGTATAGAAAGCATACCAAGCACAGAACTGAGCAGCACAGCTTTCACTGACACAACCATGATCATGCTAGCACTAGTGCTGATTATCTGTTGTCGTGCCGGCTTAGGGTACTTTAGCGAATGTTATAGCCGCCGCGGCGCTATGGATATCAAAGCTAATATTCGTTCACGACTACTCCACCGTTTATTCGAATTTGGTCCTGCGTACACACAAACTAAAGGCAGCGCAAAATTAGCGCAGTTATTACATCAAGGAATTGATTCATTGGAGGATTACTTTGCTGGTTATTTACCCGTTGTAGCCTATTGCGCTGTTATTCCTAGCGCTATTCTCTTTGCTGTATTTCCGATCGATTGGCAGTCAGGTTTAATTTTATTATTTACCGCACCTATGGTGCCATTTTTTATGATCCTTATTGGTCATAAAGCGCAGCGTTTAAATGAAGAACATTGGACTAAGCTGCAACGAATGAGCAGTCATTTCCTCGATATTATTCAAGGATTAACCCAGCTTAAAATATTTAACGCTTCACGCAGAGAAATTGCCGCGGTAAAAAAAATCAGTGATGACTATGGCGATGAAACCATGGGCATTCTAAAAATTGCCTTTCTTTCATCTTTTGTTTTAGAGTTTTTAGCTTCAATTTCTATCGCGTTGGTTGCTGTGGTTCTTGGTTTTCGTTTGTATTATGGCGATGTTGATTATGTTTTTGCCTTGTGGGTGTTGTTACTCGCGCCTGAATTTTACTTACCCTTTCGACAACTTGGCACCCAATACCATGCCAAAATGGCCGGTGTTACCGCCGCTGAAGATCTTGTGCAAGTCCTGAATCAGCCCCGAGAACAATCCAGTTCAAAAACCCTTTTTACCGCTCCTTTTACCATCAAACTAGCAAAAGTTGATTTCGCCTATCCTGAGCGAAAAAACGCGTTAAGCCAGGTAAATTTAACCTTTTCACAGCAAGGTTTATATGCCGTAATTGGTGAAAGTGGTTCGGGAAAATCAACGTTAATCGATATGGTTTTAGGCTTTGTTCAACCAAGTGCAGGGCAAGTGACGGTTAACAACAATGTATTAACGGGTAGTAATCGTGATCAGTGGTTACGCCATTGCGGTTGGATCTCTCAGCAGGCACAAGTGTTCTACGGCTCTTTAGCGTTTAATATTGCCTTATCAGACGACTATCAGCATGAAGATATTATGCAAGCACTTGAAAAATCTGGCTTAGCCAGCTTTGTGGCAAGTCTTGAGCAGGGAATTGAAAGCAAAGTGGGTGAAGAGGGAGCGGGGCTTTCTGGCGGTCAAGCGCAGCGCTTAGCGCTAGCGCGGATGTTTTATCATCAACCTGACGTGTTAATTCTTGATGAGCCGACCAGCCACCTTGATCAAGAAACAGAGCAAATTATTACTTCTGTGATCAATGCCTATGCTGAGCATCACTTAGTGATCGTTATTGCTCATCGCTTGCAGACCGTGATGGCAGCGAAAGAAATTATCGTACTTGAGCAAGGTAAAGTGATTGAGTTGGGTACCCATCAGTCGCTTTTAGCCCATGGCGGCTATTATGCCAAGCAGGTGAACTTATGATGATTGATCATTTTTTTGAAAGTAAGTTAATCGAAAATAAACTTATCGAGAACGCACCTACCGAGAATAAAATTATTGGCGGTCGGTCACTTGAAAAGCAGTCATATAAAAGTAAATTTCTTGAAAGTGACTATCATGAAAATAAATTATTAAGAGGCATAGTATGAAGATATTTTTTCGCTTACTTGCTCTACTTAAACCTCAGCTACCGTTGATGCTGCTTGGCGCTTTATTGTCAGTTATTACCGTATTAGCTAATATCAGTTTATTGGCGATATCAGGTTGGTTTATTACTTTAATGGCCATTGCAGGCACAACCGGTATAACCGTTAACTATTTTACTCCGGCTGCTATTATTCGATTTTTAGCGATTGTACGTACGGCAGGGCGTTATGCTGAACGTATGTTAACGCATCGAGCAACCTTTAACGCATTAGCCGATTTAAGGCATTACTTTTATCAGCAACTTGAACCGTTACTACCATATTATCGTCTTAATTTACGTTCGGGTGATCTGTTAGCGCGACTTCAGCAAGATATAGATAACCTCGACAACTTTTACCTGCGTGTATTGCTGCCCATCTTTGTAGCCTTGATCTCAGTGCCTATTGTTTGTTTCGCTTTAGCTACGTTCTCAAGCACCATTGCTTGGATAATGCTAAGTGCTTTATTAATTGTTGCCATTATTTTACCTGTGATAAGTTACTTGGCATCAACAACGCTAGCCATAGAAAAGTCTCGTTTAGAAAGTCAGCTCAGTGAAGCGCTCGTTAATGGTATTAGCGCCATTAAAACATTATTGGTGTATCAGGTCGGCATTGGTTATCAGCGCTCAATCGCGCGCACTACTCAACAATACTATGATGTGCGTTATGGTTTAGCCAAAATTAATGCTCGCTTAAATGCGCTTATATTTCTCCTTATCCATTTATCTGCGTTAGTGTGCTTTATGGTTTTATTGCCACCGTTAGCCACTGCTGACGTTGACAGCAAGTCTTTAGTGGCCATTATTTTACTGGTTTTAGTCAGCTTTGAAACGGTAAGCAGTATGCCGCTTGCCTTGCAATTATTACCGCAAACCTTAGCAAGTGCCGCGAGGCTATTCACTATTATCGATAAAGAAAAACCTGTTGATATTGGTATTGAAGAGCCAAAACATGGTGATATAACTTTTGAAAACTTCAGCTTTAATTACCCTGAGCAGAAAAAGGCAAGCTTACATGCGATTAACTTATCTATAAAAGCTGGCGAAAAAGTGGCGATTATAGGGGCAAGTGGCGCTGGTAAATCAACATTAGTGAATTTGTTGATGGGATTTTGGCCGACAGGCGCAGCACTTTTGTCAACGGGTAGGTCGGGCAAACTAGTACCCATAAATAGTAAAAATAACAGTAAAAACAGCAATGACAACAGCAGGAGCGGGAGAATAACACTTGCAGGTACTGATTTAAGTCGCATCAAGCGTGAAGGTTTACGTCAACACATTGCTTTAATGAGTCAGCAAGGGCATATATTTGATGCCAGTATTGCCGATAATTTACGTTTAGCTAAGCCCGACGCAACTGAAGAAGAAATGCGTCAGGTTTGTCAATTGGTTAATTTAAGCGACTTTATTGACGACTTGCCCAAAGGCTTAAATACTTGGTTAGGAGCAACTGGTACGGGCTTGTCTGGTGGGCAAGCACAAAGGTTGCAAATTGCCCAATTATTGCTGCGTGCTGCCAAAGTACTGATTTTAGATGAGCCGACAAAAGGTTTAGACCGTCGAAATGAAGAGGCCATGATGGCGAACATCTTAGCGCATGTAAAAGATCGCCAACAAAGCTTGTTGGTGATAACACATAAACCGTTAATGCTTGATAAAATGGATAAAATTATCGTGATGGAGCACGGTGAGATTATCGCCCAAGGCAGTCACCAACAACTTTATGGTGATAATCAGTATTATCAAAAGCTACTCAATTATTTTTAATCTTTTATCTGAACAAATTATTACGTATCAGCTTAAACATACACACCCCGGAAACCGGGGATATTGGAGAACAATATGAAAGCATTAGCGGTAAAAACGTTATTCACTAGCGTTTTATTTACCTTGCCGACATTAGCTCATGCAGAAATAAGTCAAACTGAAGTAAGTGTTGGTGAAGTAAAAGTACCTAGCCAAGATATTGCCCAAGCACGCGCACTAGTGAAAGCTTTTGGTGGTGATTTAAAGCATGCTTTAATGACGGCGATGAAATCAGATGGACCGATCAAGGCATTAACAGTTTGTCATGTTGAAGCAGCGCCTATTGCCGATAAAAACTCTGCTTTATCAAGCTGGAATATAGCACGCACAGGAATGAAAGTTCGCAATGGCGAAAACGCTCCCGATGAATGGGAAGCAACCGTACTACGTCAATTTGAACAACGTAAAGCGGCTGGAGAAGATCTAAAAACGATGGAATATACAGCGGTCATTCAAGAAGGCGAACAAACGATTTACCGTTATATGAAACCTATAGCCACAGGCGGTTTATGCCTAACATGCCATGGCGCGCAGGTAGATAAAGCAGTTACTGAAAAAGTGCGTACGTTATACCCTAACGATCAAGCAACAGGTTTTACGTTGGGGGATATTCGCGGGGCATTCACCTTGAAAAAAATAGTTAAATAGTTATTCAGTGAAGAGTAATCAGCTGAGATGCTGTGCTTAAAAAGTTGCTATTATACCCAAGCCACTTGAAAATGCAGTTTCAGCGTTAAACTAGGAAATCAGAGCAAGGTGCAGCACACAGATAATGGTTATTCTCGATAATAGCTCCTGTATTATCCTAATGCCCCACATCCCTGTGGGAACCTTATCAAGCGCTGTACAGCTTTTTTGCTCCAGACAAAAGCTAAGTACATACATCCATTTATGCAAGGTTGCACTGTTTTTCTCGCTTAGCTCCCGCAGGGCAAGGCGATAAAGGGCCATCTCCGGCGTTATCGATTTTGACAATGGAACAACCATTCACTTCAATCAATGCCTTGGTGCTAACCCTTTTGCGACTTGCACAATCCTGTATTTTCAAGTGGTTTGGGTATATAGCTTAAGTTGTCAGCTTTATTCCTTATGTTCAAGAGAAAATAACTGATGTGCTTTCGTCCAAAACTGGCTAGATATTTTGTTAATGACATTCGATTCAGCGTTTATTAATACCGTAAAGCCGATATCTAACTCTGGTGAGTAGCCGATATCTGCTCTAAAACCAGCAACCCAGCCTGAATGATAAATAATAGGATGGCCATTAAATTGATAGATGCGCCATCCGTAACCGTAATGCGCGTCAGTTAAATGCTCGCGCCAGTAACGCCGACGTAAGTCTTTTTTTGTTTTAATACGCGGTGTCGTTAACTCATTAAGCAGTGCTGGTGAAAGCACTTCAGGGTTATGTCCTAAATTGGCAATTAACCACTTGGTTAAATCCGCTATGCTGGCGTTTACGCCTGCTGCGGGCGCCACTTTATAATAGTCAGGTGCAACTTTTACCGTGCGCCAAACATAGCGTTTGATATCTTTTCCTGCCTTGTTTTTTTGACCTGTATTGACTCTTTTTCTAAGAATATGGGGTTTAGCGGTATTTTTTTGCTGTAAAAAAACATCAATACCTACCGAAGCATTATCCATTGCTAGCGGTGCAAAAATTCTATCGTGAAGTAATGTTGAGTAGCTTTTAGGTTGGCTTGCTTCAATAGCGGGTTGTAAAAAACCGTAAGCAATATTTTGATAACCGTAACACTTCTCTGGTTGGCAGATAGGCGTAACACGGTCAAAACGGCTGATGATTTTATCCATACTCCAATTTTCGTGTAATAAATTGTCATAGGCATTAGGCATTAAACCACTTGAATGACTTAACAAGTGTTTTAATTGAATTTTATTAGCCGCCCCCTCGGTTGCTAGAACAAAGTTAGGCACATACTTAGTAACAGGATCCGATAGGTTTAGTTGCTGCTCTTGTGCCAACATTGTGGTGATTGTGGCGGCAAAAGGTTTAGAAACCGACGCGAGCCTGAAAACGGTATTATGGTTGATTTTTTGAGTTTTGCTCGTGTCGGTATAACCAAAGCTTTCCATGGCTATCACTTTATTGTTTTTAACAATCGCGTAGGCGGCACCGGGAATATTGTATTTTTTTAAATCACGAGCAATATTGGCAGAGGTTGCCTTGTGAAAGCTGTCAAGTTCGACAGCATGAGAAAGTAAAGTTGAAAAACATAGCGCGAAAAAACTGATAAGGCGAAAAATCATTCAGATAACCATTTGGAAAAAGCGCGCTAATTCTAGCGACTAAAGTGACAAATAAACAGTAAAAGTTAATTTTCTGTTACAAAATGGCTGATTACAGACATTATTTTTAGTCAAGCTCTTTGGCAGCTGGTGAAAAACGTTCTGGGTTGCATTCAATTCGACGTTAGCAAGCTTTGATAAAACACGACATTTTGAATTGGTAATCATTTGATAGTTTTAACGTCATCCCTTGAAGTGCTATGACTATATAACGCTGATATGGCCTAAATTTACCAAATTTTGATTCACATCAAAACAGCTATTTTTTAGTGCCATAGAATGACAAAATACACGCGCTGTCGCCTGATATATAGATAAACAGGAGCCAGTAAATTGATAAATTTGAAGTGGTAATTTAAATGAAAAACACAAAACCGTTAGTCTTCGCTTGTTCTGGTTGTTCACATCTAGCAACGATGGCAAACGATATAGCATTAACACTCGATAGCGACGGTATTGCTGAAATGTCTTGTATTTCATGGCTTATGGCGGCAACTCAGCAGCAAGTACAAACAAAAACTCAAGATAGACCGGTCATTTTAATTGAAGGCTGTGAAGAGTCGTGTAGTAGTCGTTGCCTTAAACAAGCAGGGGTGAATATAGCGGCCTACTTTAACATTTCAACGTTGGGGTTTATTGCGCGTAGTGCTAGCGATTGCTCATTACAAGAAAACAGCATTGCTATGAAACATATATACAAAGAATTAGCTGAACTTGAGCTTAGTGTATGATAGTTAGAGTTAAATTTGACTGCAAGGTGGTCAGGAGTCATTACTTCTAAGCTATATGTCGAGCGAAATAGTCACCTCTAGTTTAACGTTTAAAGATGACTGATTTGCTCTTTGCTGTTTTTTTTGCTTATTTGGCTAAGCGAGTTGTTTATTTATGGCTTTTGGCGCTAAACCAAAAATTCATAAAGTCAGCGGTAAGCTTATTTTCAATTTCCATCGCACGCTCTGTTGGGCAAAAAATAGTAAAAATAACCTGAGTATCGCCAATGTCGGATGTTGCGACTTCAATATGAGGCTCAGGGCCGGCAATATTGATATCGAGTCGATGTTCAATGACTTGGTTATATCTTACGGCAACATCATTAAAGTCGGCGCAGTAGTTATTAGCCTTCATTTTTAAATCATCAATAAAATCAAATGGGTTTACACTACCATCACGGGTTATCGTGAAATGATGAACCGCATAACGCTTAAGAAAGTTTAAGTTTTTGATGGGGGTTGTCACTAATTGATTATTTGGAATATATAGCGTTTTACCGGTAAATTGATAATTACTAATATTAACCTCAAGTAAGGTTAAGTTTATCCAGTCAATCGAGTTGACCTCTCCACAATAATTACCGACTTGGATCCAATCACCAATACGAAAGGGACGATTAGAGATCACATAAATAAAGCCAATAAAACATTGAATAAACTCTCGTGTTGCTAGCACTATAGCAACCACAAAGGCGGCAATTGAGAAGGCAAACTTTTGGATCTCAACCGACCAAATATTAAACACCATAAAAATAAGTGCAAAATTGAACATGTTATTCAATAAATTAACGGTGAAGCGTTTATCTACTTTTTTCTTTTTGGCACGACGTTTAATAAAGCGAGTAATAACTAACTTAACCGTGATAAGAACGATAGCTAATAAAGCGGTGACTAAGGTCTTATTTTCAATAAGAGATTCTATAAAAGATTCCATCATGTTTGTACTCGGTAAGTCATTACAGCGGTAACTCTAGTTGTCGGTGTTTATTGCTATGTTATTTCAAACTTAAACTCTGTATTTTGAAACGTCATAGGGATATATTTAGCAAAATATGCAAGGTAGATTATTTTACCTGATAAATCGAGATAAGTTTGATTTAATTATCAAATTCTTCTGTTTATAGCGCTTTGTCGTTACATCAAAAGTAGCTAACCGCTGAGTCGTCAGTTAATTGGTTGCTGTAGATGTAATAAGCGTTAGCACGGCAGTTGTATGGGCAATTTACCTTAGGCAGTTTAGCGTTTATTTTGACGATAAAGCTGCTTGGCATCACCATGAAATTACATTTAAAGTCTAACCAGATGGGCATGATGCTTGTAACGATATTGTTTGTTCAGCTTAGGTTCATTTATCCTTACATAAAATAATGCTGAATTACCGAGAAATTACTGCTAATTTAAATGCTTAGTTGAGGGTTTTTATCAACGTAACTGATATATATACCCAAACCACTTGAAAATACAGGATTGTGCAAGTCGAAAAAGGGTTAGCACCAAGGCATTGATTGAAGAGAATGGTTGTTCCATTGTCAAAATCAATAACGCCGGAGGTGGCCCTTTATCGCCTTGCCCTGCGGGAGCTAAGCTAGAAACTGCATTTTCAAGTGGCTTGGGTATACGTGCTGCAGACAACAAGCTTTAGTTGAGCTTATCTGTGGTAGCAATTGCTTTTTAATAGGATATATTATGAAATTATTTACCTGTGCTGTGCTGTTAACACTTTCCACTTGTTCTTTCGCTAATACCAGTTTGCCAGGCAACCGTCATATTTCGGTAACCGGCAATGCAGAAATGACGGCGATGCCCGATATTGCCGTTGTGCATTTGAGTGTTGAGAGTAACCAAGCGACAAGCCTAGATGCGAAAAGAGAAGTCGATGAGCGAGTTAATAACTTACTTGATGGGCTTGATGATTTTGGCGTAGATGAAGACAATGTTTCAGCATCAAATATCTCAACCGAAGTCCGATACGCTTATAACCGCGGAGAGCGTGACAAAATAGAAGGCTATATTGCTCGTCGCACCTTAAAGGTAACATTAAATAATATTGATAAGCTAAATGCCTTTATGGATTTTGCCTTAAGCGTGAAAATTGATGCCATTCGTAATATCGAATTAAAATCTTCTGATGAAAAAAAATTGCAGGCTGAGGTTAATGCACTTGCAGTTAACAATGCTAAAAATAAAGGCAAGTCACTTGCCAATGCTTTTGGTGCCGACTTAGGGCGCATTTATAGTATTAATGCGAATTCAAATCAAAGCCATCATAGATATGGTGCAAATAACGAGCTTTATGCCGTAAGTGCACGTATGGCTGATAGCTCGGCGAAGCAGGGACGTTATTTACAAGAAAATATTGTATTTTCGGCTTCAATTAGTGTCGTTTTTGATCTCGAATTATAAGCCTCTATCAGTATCAGATTCTTACAGGTTTGAGTTTTGCTTTGCCTAAAAGCCTCCTGTTTCAATTGAATTAGGAGGCTTTGTTATTCGAGCAAAGGGGTTTTACGTTTGAAGATAATTTAGTTAACTTGCATAGTATAAGGGGTACCTTTCTCTGTATATGTAAAGTTAGATACAACACCATCTGTAATTAATACATCAAGTGTTTTTTGTGTGCCAGTAGTTTCTACTTTCATAGTGACGATGTAACTTTGAGCTTTAGCTGTTCCATTAGAGTACATGTATACCCACTTTTCATCTTTAGCAGATATAACGCTTTTGGTAAAAGGTTCTCCAAATAATAAAACCATATCATTCGAGGTTGTTTTACCTTTTACAATTTTTGATACGTTTTCACTAGAGAAATCATTACCCACTTTGAAAGAAGATGTTGCACACCCAGCAAGTAAAAAGATTATTCCAGAAATCACTCCAAATATACGGTACGTCATAGCTTACTCCATTTACATATAATAATTTTATCAGAGGTTACTTTCTCTTTTCCTTGCAGAAAGTTCCTATTATTTTACCTATTAATAACAAACCTTTGCCGTCATTACCATTTATTGTTTATAAGTCAAACGCATGGTTTGTCATTTGTACGAAATAAGGAACATTTACAGTAACCGCTTTGACGAGTGCTAAAATTTCAACCTTAGATTGTAACTTTACAACTGAACCATTAAACGCTAATTACTCAGCTCTGCTAAATCAGTTTCGTTAATAAAACTGTCGTTGCTCGTCGTCAGAAATTAACAACGCTATGGTACTAAGGTGCCAATTATTCATTTAAGTAAATACGATAACCTTAGAGACAAATTACTATAATAAGGAATCGTTATGCTTAACGAAAAAGTTGCCTTAATTACTGGCTCAACAAGTGGTATTGGGTTAGCCACCGCACATGTTTTGGCTGCTCAAGGTATCAACCTGGTGTTGCATGGATTAATGTCAGCGACTCAAGGGCAGGAATTAGCGGATAGCTTTAAAGCGCAATATGGTATTAGTGTTTTATTTGATAATGCCGATTTAAGCGACGTTGCCCGTATTGAACATTTGATTAAGCGCGCTATTGAGCAAATGGGCAGCATTGATATTTTAATTAATAATGCTGGTATACAACATACTGAAAGTGCAGAAAATTTTCCATTAGATAAATGGAATGCCATTATTGCGATTAACTTATCTGCTGCCTTTCATGCGATTCAATATGCCTTGCCCAATATGAAAAGTAATGGTTGGGGGAGAATTATTAATGTAGCCTCCGTGCACGGGCTAGTTGGCTCGGTTAACAAGTCAGCTTATTGTGCGGCAAAGCATGGTTTAGTTGGTTTAACCAAAGTGCTAGCGTTGGAGTGTGCAGAGCAGGGGGTTACGGTGAATGCTATTTGCCCTGGCTGGGTTGATACTCCGCTGATTAATGATCAAATATCGGCGATTGCTAAGCAGCAAAATATCGCTTTTGAGCAAGCTAAATATCAACTCGTTACCGCGAAACAACCTTTACCAGAAATGATGGCGCCTGAGCAAATAGGGGAGTTTATTTTATTTCTTTGTAGTGAAAGTGCTAGAAGCATTACCGGCTCAGCCTTACCTATGGACGGTGCTTGGACCGCACAATAAACTGTAATAGTAGGTAAAAAAAAAGGGCTGCCACTAAATGTTGAGCAGCCCAATTAGGAAGTTTATCAATAGTTTTTATGTCGAAAGGCAGTTTAATTTTAGCTTGCTTTCTGCCCTGATATTTTTAGCGCTGACTTGCTCCGCACGCCCTTTTGCCACACGGCCCTTTCTGCGTTAAGCTTTTCTACATTCAGCTTTGAGTTTACATTGATTTTATTAAAGCTCGCTTGTTGCTAGTTTTTACTAACGAACTTATCAATGATTTCATAGGTACGTTTATACTGCTCAGGTATTAATTTTGATAACAGCATATAAGCATGGATCAATTCGCTAAATTGATAGTGTTCAACGCTCGCGCCTGCTTGTTTGGCTTTTTCCGCATACAATACTCCTTCATCTCTTAACGGATCGCAGCCAGCGGTGATCACTAAGGTCTTAGGCATATCGGCGGTAAATTCACTAAATAAAGGCGATGCGCTTGTTAGTAAGCGACTAACTGTTGAGTTTTCTGCAGTATTACTTACTTCAAGGTTGGTGTTGATAATACTAGTGTTGAGAAGATTGGCATCTTGGATGTTAAAGTATTGTTGAAAGTACCAGCGTACTTTATCTGCTTCTAATAAAAATCCCTGACCATTATCTATAATCGACTGACACCCCATAGTGTAATCAACGCTGGGGTAGAACAATATTTGTTTATCAATATTAACCTTAGGATTATTAATGTTGTTCATTACCAAGCTAGTGCAAATAGCTCCGCCGGCGCTATCGCCAGCAAGGTAGAGTTGTTCACTATATTGATAGCCATTGAGCAAGCTTGGGTAGTTTTCTAGCAAGTACTGACAATCATTCAAGCCACACGGGTAAGGGTGCTCAGGTGCTAGGCGATAATCAAGACAAATAACAATGGCATGGGCGGCAATGGCAAGCTCTCGGCTGATAGGGTCATATAAATCAATGCTACCGCACATGTGCCCACCACCATGAAAGTGCAATAAAACCGGCAGCTGTTTATCAGGCTCAGGATGATAAATTCGTGCAGCAAGCTGATGATTTTGAAGCGTTAAAATGCTGTCTGTTACTAAGCTTACTTCAGGGCCAGGCAACATGTATGCAGATAAATTTTCTAAGTTTTGTCTAATAATCTCTGGCTCAAATGCTGCTCCACTTGCCTTAGCTTGCTCAAGCCCAGCGTTAACTTGTTCGAGTAATGGTATTAAGCTTTTTGATACATTGCCTCGCATATTAATTTCCCTTTTGCTGTGCATGTGCTTTTTTTGCTGTTTCTGGCAAAAAATAGCTACCGATAAATAAAGTTGAACTCAGTGCGGTGATTAAAATAAATGACCAAGTGTAATCACCTTGATGAATATCCACTAAGGCACCGAATACCCACAGGATCAAGGTCGATATAATGTAACTAATGGAATAAAACATACTGAATATTATAGTGATACGAGCAGCGGTCATTTTGGGTAATTCATGAGGAATTGACACTAATGCAGTGACTGGCAAAAAGATAAAAAAGCCTAAGGTAATTGCCGCTAGTGTTTGTAACCAATAGAGGTCGCTAAAAGAAAAAATAGCCGTGCTGACGATAACAGCTAAACCCGACCAACGAATAACAGGTAAGCGAGCGGGCACTTTTTTACTGTAAATAATACCAAAAATAGTGCCGATAATGCCAAAACCTATTACCCATTTACTTTGCACGATGCCTGCTTTGGGATAGAAGGTAAACAAGCATATATAAAACGCTAGAATACCTGAGTAAGCTAAGCCATAAATCCAGTTGAAGCGATCTTTTAAGCCTTGGCTATAACTGTAGTTTGCCGAAACTTCATCTTGTTGGTTTGTTGCTGTTGATGGTTGCTCAAACTTAACCAATAACCAAAGTAGGGCAATAACCAGACTGAAAATTGAGAATAGTGTTAAGCTATTTTGCCAGCCTCCGCTTAGTTGATTAATACTTTGCATTTGCCACAAAATTATCGCTGTTCCGATATTAAAGGCAACGGCATTAATACCGTTAATGGTGGCGCGCTCTTCAGCTTTAAAAAATTGTAAAACAATAGGATTAAAATATACCACCATAAAAGCGCCACCTAGCCCCATAAGAAATCGACTCAATAGCAATAATTCATAGTTTGGCGCATAAGGGGTTAGCAAACCTATCGTTATTAGTAAGCTAGAGAGGAAAAATGCATATTTGATACCCAGTTTAATCGCTATCCAAGCCGCAATGAAAGTACCGACAATTTTAGCTAAAGTGACTGCGCCACTAATAAAACTCGCTGAGGCTAAGCTATGAACATCGAGTGAAAGCATAATACTTTGCATGCTAGCGGTGCCACCGACCCACGCCATAGCAAATAAAACATAACTAAAGAAAACAATAGCTTCTACTACATATTTGTTGGTAATTTTCATCTATGATAACTTTTAAGCTGATAAACAACGAATGGCTAGACTACCTTAGGAAATTCGGAAAATAAGTACTACCTTAGTGCACTACAACTTACTGATAAGCGTGATATGCTAAGTAATAAAAGCGCTAAAGGTCGTTATCTTCAAGCAATGCTTTGCCTAAATACGTTGCTAACTTCAGCTCAATCCTGCATCTTGCAATGACATGAATATATAAAGGAATAAATTTGTTAGCTTGGTTATCTATTGATACGTGGTTGGTTACCATTCTTTCTGTTGGTTATCTTTGTTTACTTTTTTTAGTGGCTTACAAAGGCCAAAATCAATCACCTGAACAATGGCGCTGTAAGCCTTGGGTTTATAGCTTATCGCTAGCGGTTAGCTGCACGTCTTGGGCTTTTTATGGCACTGTTGGGCAAGCGGCAACCACAGGAGCATGGCTTGCTCCGATTTATATTGGATCGATGCTTTGTTTAGTGCTTGCCTGGCCAATGCTGTTAAAAATGTTGAACATTATTAAGCGACAAAACTTAACCTCGATTGCTGATTTTATTGCTTTTCGTTACGACCGCTCACCTAAGATAGCCATTACAGTTGCTTTGATCGCTTTAGTTGGCACTGTACCTTATATCGCTTTACAGTTACGCGCCATAAGCACCAGCTTTGATTTACTTACCGGTACCTTTCAATCGGGTATTAGTACGGCATTTGTTGTGACGGTTGTGTTGATTGTTTTTAGTATTTTATTTGGTACTCGGCAAATTGCCGCCAGTAAACAAAATCAAGGTTTAGTCTTAGCCATAGCATTTAGCTCAGTTGTAAAGCTGTTTGCGCTAACCGCTGTTGGCTTGTTTGCCAGTTTTTTTGTTTTTGATGGCTTTGCTGATCTTGCATCGCAACAACAAAGCCATACTTTGTTTAGTGAAAATAACTCCGTTTATCTGGCAATAGCGCAAGCAATATTAGGTGCTATTACCATTTTTGTTTTACCGCAGCAGTTTCATATGATGATGATTGAAAACCATCATCCACAAGAATTAAAAACCGCGCGTTGGTTATTTCCGCTGTACTTTATTTTAATTAATATTTTTGTATTACCGATCGCGATTGCTGGATTGCTCACTTTTCCGGGCGGGAGTGTTGATGCAGATACCTATGTGCTGACTTTGCCTTTATTTTTTCAACAGGCTTGGCTTGGTATTATTGTTTATATTGGTGGTTTAGCTGCGGCTACGAGTATGGTGATTGTTTCAGCTATTGTACTTAGCACGATGATTTCCACTGAGGTGATCACACCGCTGATGTTGAAGTTTAAATTATTTACTAAAGCGGGGGCCCCGCAATTTTCTGGCTTATTGTTAAAGCAGCGCCGATTAGCCATTAGCGCTATTTTATTATTTGCTTTTGCGTTTGAGCGTAGCATAAACCAGCAAAGTCATCTTGCGAGTATTGGTTTGCTGTCTTTTGTGTTGTTATCACAATTTGCTCCCGCGATTATTGGTGCTTTATATTGGCGTAAAGCCAATGGCAAAGGCGCATTAACTGGGCTGATTGTCGGTAGTTTAGTATGGTTTTATACTTTGTTATTGCCCATTATTGCCCCTAATTTAGCATGGGTAGAAAATGGCCTATTTGCTATTACTTGGTTAAAACCTACGGCGCTTTTTGGCTTAAATTTTCTTGATTTAACCAGTCACGGTGTATTTTATAGTTTAATGAGTAACATTGTTTGTTTTGTTGCTGTTTCGTTATTAACCCATCGCAGTGTCGGTGAAAAATTACAAGCCGAAATATTTATCCGTAAAAGCCGGAGTAAATTTGAGCGTAACCTCAGTACCGAAGATCTCTACAGTTTATTATTACGGTTTATTGATAAAGACTCGGCTGAAGCCTTTATGAAAGTTGCCAAGTCAAATCACCTAAATAGTGATATTGAGCCGGTAAATTTGGTGGAATACACACGTTTACAGCTTTCTGGTGTCTTGGGTTCAGCTTCAACGCGTATGGTAATGAAAGCGGCGTCTAGAGCAGAGAAAATGCCACTAGAAGATGTTGTGAGTATCGTTGATGAAGCTAACCAAATGTTTCGTTTTAATCGCGAGTTATTGCAATCAGGAGTCGAGAATATCGAGCAAGGCATTAGTGTGATTGATGCCGACATGAGGTTGGTGGCGTGGAACCAGCGGTATATTCAGTTACTCGACTATCCAGATGGCTTTGTACAAGCGGGTTTACCGATAGAAACTTTGCTGAAATATAATATTACCCGCGGTATTATTTCCGGTCATCACGATAGTGCACAGATGATCGCCAAACGCATTGCTCATATGAGAAATGGCGATAGCCATCATTTTCAGCGCAAAATGCCTAATGGCATTGTCTTAGAAATTCGTGGTCAATCGATGCCAGGTGGCGGCTTTGTTAGCACTTTTTCTGACATTACTGCACACATTGAAGCAGAAAAAGCACTGCAACAAGCGAATGAAACTTTAGAAAAACGTGTTGAAAGTCGTACACAAGAGTTACAAAAAGCCAAAGCAGAAGCTGAAGCGGCTAATAGTAGTAAAAGTCGATTTTTAGCTGCGGCAAGTCATGATTTAATGCAACCGTTTAACGCCTTATCATTATTTACTTCTATGTTAAAAAAGAAAGTACAAGGCGAAGAGTTAACAGCATTAGCTGAGCATATTGATGATTCGTTGAATGTAGTTGAAGCGTTATTATCGGATCTAGTTGAAATTTCTCGATTAGATAACAGCTCTGAAAAAATAGAAAAAAATCAATTTGCTCTAGATGATTTATTAAATCCGCTTAAAAATGAATTTACCGCGCTAGCACAACAAGCCAATATCGATTTTTCTTACCAATTAAGTCAGTGTTTGGTGCACTCTGATAAGCGAATGCTTAGGCGGATAATACAAAATTTTTTATCTAATGCGATACATTATTGTCATGATAAACAAGGTGATAAATCGCATGTCCGTAACCGAATTTTACTCGGCATACGACGTAATAAAACCATGATACGAGTTGAAGTTTGGGATAATGGTCCTGGTATTGCTTTAGCACAACAAAAAGCGATTTTTCGTGAATTTGAACGTTTAGAACAAAACCGTGAAATACCTGGACTTGGCTTAGGGCTAGCGATATCAGAGCGTATGGCTAAATTGTTAGGCTTAACGATTACCGTGAGATCAGAGTTAGGTAAAGGCACATGTTTTAGTATTGAAATTCCCCGTGTTAACGCCAGTGAGTCAACTATACCCCATAGCGTAATTGGTCATGACTTGCGAGCAAATAAAGCCGTAGAACCGTTAGCAGAATCAGAAAACCTGTTTAACCAACGTGTTGTTTTGTTGATCGATAATGATGAGTTGATGTTAACCGCAATGGCATCACAGCTTATCGATTGGGGTTGCAATGTGTTAACCGCACATGATCAACAGTCTTGCCAGCAGGCACTGGCCAACGCTGATTCGTCTCCCGATATTATTATTGCGGACTACCATCTTGATTATGGTCAAAATGGTGTGGATTTAGTGCAAGCTATGCTCACAGCTGAACAGTGGCATCTGCCAGCGATAATTTGTTCCGCAGACCCTTCCGAAAGTGTTCGTCAGCATACCAGTGATGCTGAATTTTTGTTTTTGCGTAAGCCAGTAAAATCTTTGGCACTTAAACGTATAATGCGCCAACTACTGACTTAGATAGCAGTATTTCATATCAACAGTTGTTAGAAATGTTGATGGTTTAATAGTCGCTTTCGTTACGTTACTTGTAAAATGTACTGATGTACTGATGTACTGATGTACTGATGTACTGATGTACTGATGTACTGATGTACTGAAAGGGTCATTACCAGTGCTACCATCCTCCTCCTCAGCTCTGATCAGCTGCTTCACCTTCTACATATCCTAAGATAATCGCGAGTAAATAATTTAACCGTGCAAGGAGTAAATTTATTTATAGTATTCATATAAATTTACTCCTTGTAAGCTATTGATAAAATTAATGGTTAACCAATTATTGTTACCAAAGTGTGTTTTTTACTTTGTTTTTATGAGGTTTTGGTTATGTCTTTTTGTTGGCGGCTATTGTTGGATTGGTTAGTTTAAGGTGTCGTTAATTTTAAAATAACAAAGGCTAAGATAAAGCTTTGAATAATTAGTAGACTTAAAAAACAAGGTGGGGAAGATGAAGAACATAATTACAACCAATAAAACAAAACTTGCTGCAGCTGTTCAGCAATTATTCATAGCAAAAAATATTCGCAATAATTTATCTATTGCTTGCATAGGTTTAGCATTACCATTCTCAGTAATGGCTGAAGAGCAAGTAAAAACCGATGATATCGAAGTTATTGAAGTTAAAGGCATGCTTGGCAGTCTCAAAGCTGCAGCACTACTTAAACGTACTGATGGCCGAATTGTTGACGCCATTGTTGCCGAAGATATCGGTAAATTACCTGATAACAATATTGCTGAAGCACTTCAGCGTATAACGGGTGTCTCAATCAACACTGACTTTGGTGTCGGTGATAGTGTTTCTATTCGTGGCTTGCCACAAAATCGCGTTGAGTTAAACGGTCGTTCAACAATTGGTGATTCACGCGATGGCATCAGCCTACAAGATTTTCCTTCAAGCTTTTTGAAAGCAGTAGAAGTTGTGAAATCACCAACAGCAGATATGATTGAAGGCGCGTTAGGTGGCACAGTAAGTCTTAAAACTGTTCGTCCGCTAGAGCTAGAAAAGTTAACTGCAGCGTTTTCACTAGATGGCGAATATGCTGATAAAACTGAAAATTGGGCGCCTGTATTTAGTGGCTCAGTTGGTAATAACTGGGACTTAGGTGATGCCGGTACATTTGGTGCATTAGCGATGTTATCTTTTCAAGACCGCGAAATTCGACAAGATGAGTTTTTTAGCCGTATTAAACCACAAGATATTGATATTGATGGTATGAGTGCTAATACTGAAAGCGGCAACTTTATAGTTAGAGATCAGCATACTGTAGAGCAATATGTTGAAAACCGTAAACGTACAGCATTAAATTTATCGCTGCAGTGGGCTCCGGAGTCTGGTGACGGCATGATATATCTTGATCTTAATGGCACGAAGCGTTCAGGTGAGCAAAATGGTAGTTCAATTATTGCCGTCGGTGGATCATTACAAACGGATGCTAACACAACACAAGATGCTAACGGTCAGCTGAATAATTACACTTTAACCAATGACTTTGCCATTCCTAAAACCTACAGTGATTTCCGTGAGACAGACTCATACTCTCATGCCCTTGGTGGTGAGTGGACTATTTCTGATGGCATTATGATTTCAGGTGAGGTTGCTGTGGCATCTTCAGAAAGCTTTAGACCGGATTCAGAATTTACCTTAAGACCTATTGAACGTGCAACGGGTAATACACATACTTACGATGGTATTTTTTCTCAATCAGGCGATAGACTACCAAGTATCATTCATTCAGATCCTGCGGCGTTTACCAGTGCAGACAATTTAGCATTACGTACGTTTAAAACTGAAGAGAAAATTACCAATAACGATGAAACCGCAGCTCGTTTTGATGTTGTTATTGATGAGCCTCTTGATGTTGATTGGATATCGTCAATAAAAGCGGGTGTTCGTGTGACTGAGCGCGAATACGTTTACAAGCAATATAAAGAAGAAATTAAAGATATTTACAAAAATGCGTTTAACGATGCTGATGGCTCGTTGGCAACATTATGGATTGATGATTATAACGCAGCATTCCCGAATAGCTTTTCAACCATTAGCCATGCACATTCGTTTAATCAATTAGGTTTGTCTGGTCAAAATGATTTGCTAACTTATGCCAACTTTAATGGTTTGTCTAATCCCGGTAATGCTTATGCGCAACTACAACAATTACTTGCTGGTACTAACTTAGCCACTACAGGTAGTTTAGCGGATAACCTTGAAGAAAATGAAGGCGCTTATCGTGATATTACTGAAGATACTGCTGCTATATATATATCAGCGCATTTAGATTTCGATGATATTACCGCCATTATTGGTGGTCGATATATTAAAACTGATCTTGAATCTGCGGTTATTCGTGATGGCGCAAAGGTTACGGGTGAAAATGATTATAGTGACTTTTTACCAAGCTTAAATGTAACTTATAACGTTACGGGTGATACGGTTGTTCGTTTTGCTGCTGCAAAAGTTATGCGTCGTGCTGACTTTGGTCAACTAAGTCCTGCATTTGATATAGACAACTCAATTGTTACGGCTAATCAAGGTTCAATTGATTTAGAACCCTTCCGTGCTACGCAATATGATCTATCTGTTGAGCATTACTTTGGTCAAGGTAACATGTTGTCGTTTGCGGTATTTTACAAAAATGTAGAGTCTTTCTTAAGTACTGAGTCTACTTGTGTCGCTAACAGTGCAACATCAGGACAAAATGTTACTGAATGGGAAAATGTATGTCAGCTTAATACTGCTGGAGTAAATAATAGTGATTTAGTTTTCTCAAGCGTTTCTGACTTTGCAAGTAATGCGGAAGGTGAAGCACATGTTGCTGCTTTACGTGATGCAGGTCTTACGGGTATTGATACCGAGAAAGATACTAATGGTGAAAACGGTAAAGTTAAAGGTTTTGAAATTGGTTACCAACAATTCTTTGACTTTCTACCTGGTGCATTTTCTGGTTTAGGTGTTAGCGCTAACTACACTTACGCTGATAGTGAGCAGCCTAATGGTAATCCTCTTTTAGATATTTCTAAAAATACTTATAACCTACAAGTATTTTGGGAGTATGAAGGTGTTGCTACTCGCTTAGCTTATAACTACCGTGACAGCTTCTTGGATACAGAAGATGAAAAACGTGTTGAATCTATTGATGCAACAGGTGCTATTGGTGCTGATGACTCTGTTTACGGAAATAACTACCGTGACGATAGAGGTCAGTTAGACTTTTCAGCAAGTTGGGATATTAATGAGAATTTCACTTTAGTGGGTAACGCAACCAATATTACTGGCGAGCCTTCTATCTTTAAATCTGAATTAGGTAGTAGCTGGAAATACACTGAAGCAGATCGTCGTTATACCATTGGTGTTCGTGCTAAGTTTTAAGCCAATCCGCAACAATCAACTTGGGAGCTTATTAGTTTGCTAAGTTGATTGGGTGCTAGTTTTAGTTCTTATAGTGAGTACTTCATTAGATTAAAGCAACGCAGTATTTATTGACTTAAATACTGCGTTTTTTATTGTCAAATAAAAACTAATGTTAGCAGGCGTACCTCTTCATTGTTATTGGTAAGACCGATTGGGAATATAGCCAAGTACTGTTTTTTTCCTGTAATAAAAGTTCACTGAAGTGGTTTATCATTGGGTAATGTTACCTCAATAAATAATTTGACAGATGTTATTACCAATAATTAGTGATTGGTTGACAGCACGTTTCGCTTTGGTTAGTATCTAAGTTGTCTTGCAGTTATAGGTTTTAGTCAACCAAATCACTTGATTAATAAGCGCACAATTTGATTGCAGCGTTAGGTGATTATAAAGATATCGTGAATTTAATTTAGTAAATAACCATGTACTTTATGAGCAAAACTGCGCTTGGCTGTAGTACTCGATGAGATGTTAAGTGACAAGTTAACTCAACAAATTACAGGATGTTGAGCAATATCTTATATACAGGAGCAAGTGCTATTACTTGAATCGAAAACATTTACAATTTTTTCAATAAGTTTTAGTAAAAATTAAATTTATCAGATAGTTGGTTTGTCGTTTGATGAGCCTCTATCGGATGGAAATACATTAGCAGGCCACCGAAACGGTGAGCAATAACATACGAAAATATTCATATAGCAATATATTTAGGAGCTAGTTATGACAAAACCTACTATAGGTTTCATCGGCCTTGGCCTTATGGGCAGCAACATGGTTGAAAATTTACAAAAGAAAGGTTTTGAGCCGATTGTTATGGATCTTAATAAAGATGCAGTAGCGGCAGTTGTTGCACGTGGAGCTACTGAAGCTAACTCAGCTGCAGAGCTCGCAGCAGCAAGTGATATTGTGATGCTATGTCTTACCACCTCAACAGTTGTTGAAAAGCTTGTTTATGCTGAAGATGGCATTTTAGCAGGGATAAAAGAAGGTGCTGTATTGATTGACTTTGGTACTTCTATCCCGGCTTCTACCCGTAAAATCGGTGCAGATCTTGCCAAAAAAGGTGCAGGAATGATCGACGCTCCTTTAGGGCGCACACCAGCACATGCCAAAGATGGTTTACTTAATATTATGGCATCTGGTGATGCGGCAACATTTGAAAAAGTAAAGCCAATTCTTGAAATGCAAGGTGAAAATGTTTTCAATTTAGGCGCACTAGGTGCAGGTCATACAACTAAGTTAATCAATAACTTTATGGGTATGACAACTGTGGCTGCTATGTCACAGGCATTTGCTGTTGCAGATAAAGCCGGTGTTGACCGCCAGCAGCTTTTTGACATTATGTCTACGGGTCCTTCTAATTCACCTTTCATGGGCTTTTGTAAAAACTATGCTGTTGATGGCGTAAGTGATTTAGGTTTCTCGATTGATAATGCCAATAAAGATTTAGGCTACTTCTTAGAAATGGTTAAAGATTTAGGTACTCGAGCACAGATTGCCGAAGGTACTTCTGCTAACCTTAAAGCCGCTGTTGATGCCGGTATGGGCAAAGGCAATGTACCTGAAATTTATGACTATTTTCGTGAGCTAGACGTTGTACGCTTATAATGTCATTACTGTGCTGCTAAGAAAGTATGTAAGCATTATGCTTAGCTAGCTTCAGCACAGTAAAAATTTTGTTTACCAATAAAAAAGCTTCGTAAGAAGCTTTTTTCTATTGAGCCTCATTATTTTATATCAATATCGGTAGTCTTTTATTTCAACTGCTTTGATAGCATCTTAACTTCTGCTTTTTGAAAGTACGCTGTACTTATACCGCATGTCGCACCAAGCGGTACTTAGGTTTTTGCTTATCTTTCCCTGTTGCGGCGAAATGCGGTCTGTAAAGCATAAAAGTACTAGAAATAGAATTGACGCTAAGAAGGCTAATAGCAACAGAGTTGACGATAAAAGAGTTGGTGGTATGAGCAATAATAGCGCTCTAAAGGTAATGAATGACGATGGCTTGTTTGTGTTGTTCTGGTCTCAACAAGAGACCAGAAGTTATAGAACAATGATAATGGTCTTACATATGCGCAGAGTTTGGAATTGAATACAAACCACGCTTTTCACTATTTTTTTGTTTGATTTCTTCTAAAGCTCTGGTTTCGACAGCATCAAATAAGGCGTTGATTAAACGATTAAAATGGCTATGCATTGCCACTCTTGCTTGTGTCGAATCGCCTGACTTTAACGCAAGATATATTTCTTTATGCTCAGCCAGGGTTTTAGAGTTGTCTTTACTACAAACACTGTCATAATCTTTAATTATTTCTGGTGTTGAAGAGCGAAGTTTCCATAAATTTTGTGCAGAGAGCATCAAAGCACTATTGCGCGTTGAGTTGGCAATAATATGATGAAACTCTTTATCTGCAGCAGCAATAAACTGGCTGTTTTCCATGTCAACTAACGTTTGATGTAAGCGCGCTAATTCATCTTCAGAAATGGTGGTTGCCGCAATAGCGGCAATCTCGCCTTCAATTAATGCGCGAGCTTGTGTTACTTCAAAGGCATTAACCTTGTTTTGTGCACCAATTTGATTAGCAGGTTTAAGTACATAGATGCCAGAGCCGGTTTTTACTTCAATTTTCTCTCTAACTTCTAAGGCGATAATAGCTTCACGTATCGTGGGTCTACTAACATTGAAAGTTTCAGCTAGTTCTCTTTCTGGTGGCAAGCGACTGCCAGCCGAATATGCGCCAGAGTCAATTAAGGCTTCTATTTTATCTACAATGCTCCAAAACAGCCTACGGTTGCTGCTCATAATATTTCCTTAACTAATATACTGATTATTTATCACATCTATAATAAATATCATATCGCTTTCTTTACCCCTTAGCAAAATTATTAAGCTTAATTAAGTGATTTTTTCAAATTTTGGTATGGTCAGTTTTGTGATTTTGGTATAAGGGTACGTATTAATTACTTTACTTTGTTGTTACCAGTTTTGTTTTTTATCTTTTTATTGGTAATGTAATTTGGTTGACAATTGCGTGGTGAGTTGGTTAAATCAAACAAGTTTTAAGTTAAAGAGGTTAAATGAGTATTGTTGGGGCGCTCTGTGCTGCACATACTGACATACCGTTAACTTTAAATGCTGTATTTGTATTGCTTTGTTTAGCTACTAATAAAGCTGAGCAGGGTGTATCGGTTTAATTGGGGTAATTTTAAGTAATTAAGCCGATTATATTAATGTTGTTTTAAATATTACCTCATAGGTTAGTTTATGAACCCAGCTAGAATATCTATACCATTAATGTCATGTATCGTTGCATTAATGTCTTGCATCTTAGCGATAACACCATTAGCTGCGAAAGAATGGCTAGTTGAAAACCAGCAAGCTTATGAGCAAGTATTGAGTAAAGTGAAAGCCGGCGATGATATTATACTCGCCAATGGCACATGGCATAATTTTGAAATACTCTTTAAAGGTGAAGGTAGCAAAGAGCAACCAATAACCCTTAAAGCTCAAACCAAAGGCAAGGTTATTCTTACCGGGCAGTCAAACTTAAGGTTAGCCGGTCAGTACCTGGTTGTTTCTGGTTTAGTTTTTAAAGACGGTTTTACACCGAGTAGTGCAGTAATTGCATTTAGAAGCAACAAAGAAACTTTAGCCTATCACTCTCGGGTAACTGAAGTGGTGATTGATAACTATAATAATCCGGATAAACGCGAGTCCGATTATTGGGTAGCTATATATGGTCAACATAATCGTTTTGATCATAACTACTTAGCAGGTAAGCGCAATAAAGGCGTTACTGTCGCTGTTCGCCTTGATAGCAAAAATAGTCAAGAGAATCATCATCAAATTGATCATAACTATTTTGGTCCACGTCCTATTTTTGGGTCGAATGGTGGTGAAACCTTACGTATTGGCACTAGCCATTACTCTTTATCAAATTCATATACTTTAGTTGAAAATAATTACTTTGATCGCTGTGATGGCGAGGTAGAAATTATTTCAGTTAAATCTGGCAAAAATAACATCCGCAATAATGTTTTCTTTGAATCAAGAGGCACACTGACCCTGCGCCACGGCGATGGGAACGTTATTACCGAAAATGTATTTTTTGGGAATGGCGTAGATCACACCGGCGGTATTCGTGTGATTAACAAAGACCAAATAGTGCGAAACAACTACATTGAAGGTTTAACAGGTTACCGTTTTGGTAGTGGTTTTACGGTAATGAATGGCGTACCAAACTCAAAAATTAATCGTTATCATCAAGTTGAAAATGCACTGATTGAAAATAATAGTTTGATCAATGTTGCTCATGTGCAATTAGCCGCTGGAAGTGATGCAGAAAGATCAGCAGTACCTATCAGCTCTACCATGCAAAACAATTTAATTTTTAATGACAATGGTCAACAACCTTTTATTTTATTTGATGATGTCAGTGGTATTAATTTTCAAGGCAATATTGCGAATACTCAGGCACATGAAAAGTTAACGGCTGGCATTAGCCAAGAAAAAATAGTACTGAAACGCGCCGCGAATGGCTTGCTTTATCCTGTTGATAGCAAGTTTGCTAATAAAGGTGCGCCCAAGTCTCTTTCTCCTATTGAAAAATCAGCAACAGGTCCGCGCTGGTATGCAAAAAAAGATAGCTTAGTTGCCTTTGAGTCGGGAAAAACTATTCAAGTAGCCGCAACAGACGATGCTTTGTTTAATGCTGTGCTTGCTGCAGGCGAGGGTGATATCTTGCTGTTAGCGGATGGAAAGTATGATGTGAGAAAGATGATTGATATTAATAAAACCTTATCAATTAAAGCTCAACACCAAGGAATGGCCAAAGTTACTTTTCAACGTTCAACATTGTTTCAAATTTCTGATGGCGGCAGTTTAACACTTGATGGTCTAGACTTTAGTGGCAGTAACAGCCCTGACGCGGCAGGTAACAGTTTAATTCGCTCACAAAAATGGGGCATGGTTGATAACTATCGATTTGTTATGCGTAATAGCAAAGTCAATGCGCTTGATATTAACCATTCGTTTCACTTTTTTGACTCAGGTAGTGGTGCGTTTGCTGATTATATTGAGTTAATGAATAACCAGTTCAGTAATATTACCGGCGACGTATTACGTTTGAATAAGGAAATTGAAGACCTCGGCATTTATAACGCTGAATACGTTACCTTAAAAGACAATAGCTTTGATAATGTGCAAGGCGCTCTAGTCAATCTATATCGTGGTGGCACTGACGAAAGTACTTTCGGTCCTCATTTTGAAATGACTAAAAATACCATTAAAAACAGTAGCCAAGGTAAACGTAATAAATCAGCTTCAAGCCTTTATTTACATGGTGTACAAGTGACTAATATCGTAAATAATACCTTTGATAATAGCGCTATTGTCACTATTGAGCATACGGTAGGCGAGCCTAAAACGGTGTTAAAAAATAACAAGTTTAACAAAACAGCAGCGCCAAGCATTGAAGAATTACATGCAAAAGGCCCTCACACCGCCGTCTTGGTTAAAAATCAGCAATCTTTATAACAGATATTAATGAGCTTTTTTATGCTAACTACAATAATTAAATCAATAAAGCCTTTGTCTTCACGTTACAGCATGGTTACTAAAGCTGCGCTTAACATTACCCTTTTAGCGACGTTAACGATCAGCCAATCGGTATCGGCAAGAATCAGCCCTAATCTTGTTGTTACACCAGCTGATGTAAATAATATGCGCGCGGCAATTACGGTTGATGGGCAGTTCAAGTCAACTTTTCTTGCCAATAAAGCGGCTATTGAACAACAAATGCTCAGCGCTATTACAGTGCCTTTGCCAAAAGATGGTGGTGGTGGTTATACCCATGAGCAACATAAGAAAAACTATAAATTAATGTACGATACGGGTATTGCTTATCAATTAACGCAAGATGAACGTTATGCACAGTATGTTCGAGATATGTTATTAACCTATGCTGAGCTATATCCTGCATTGCCTTTACACCCGGCAAGAAAAATGGGTAAACAAAACCCCGGTAAATTGTTTTGGCAAAGTTTGAATGAAGCCGTATGGTTAGTTTATACCAGCCAAGCTTATGATCTGGTGATTGCGTCATTAACTTCTGCAGAAAAAAGCAAGATAGAGCAAGGCTTATTCCGACCTATGGTGAAGTTTTTGTCGGTTGACTCACCTGAAACTTTTAACAAAGTACATAATCATGGCACATGGACAACCGCGGCCGTTGGTATGACTGGCTACGTATTAGGTGAGTCTGAATGGGTTGAACAAGCACTTTATGGTTTAGACAAATCTGGCAAGGGTGGTTTTTTAAAGCAACTTGATGAATTATTTTCGCCGCAAGGTTATTACAACGAAGGCCCATATTATCAGCGTTACGCATTAATGCCGTTTGTTACTTTTGCTAAAGCAATTGAAACTAATCAGCCAGAACGTAAAATTTTTCAATATCGTGACGGTATTGTTCTAAAAGCCATCGACACCACAATACAACTTAGTTATAACCAGTTGTTCTTTCCTATCAATGATGCCATTAAAGACAAAGGTATTGATACCATTGAATTAGTCAACGGTGTAGCCATTGCTTACGGCTTAACAGCTGATGCTGGTTTACTTGATATTGCTAAGCAACAAAAACAAATTATATTAACCGGTGACGGTTTAAAAGTAGCGCAAGCATTAGATAAAAATCTAATGCAACCTTATGGTTTTAAATCAGTGGCTTTTGGCGACGGTAATGATGGCAAACAAGGCGCGTTAGTGATTATGCGCCAAAATGTTGCAGGCGAACAAGCGGTGCTATTTAAGCCAGCAGCTCAAGGGCTAGGGCATGGACACTTTGATAAGTTAACGTGGCAATTTTATGATAAAGGCGAAGAAATAGTTTCAGATTATGGTGCTGCACGCTTTTTAAATGTTAAGGCAAAATACGGCGGCCGCTACTTACCAGAAAACCAAACTTAGGCTAAGCAAACCATTGCACATAACACGGTGGTGGTCGATGAAGAAAGCCACTTCAATGCCAATGTTGAAAAAGGTAACGCCAATCATCCTGAGTTAATCTTTTTTGCCGAAAATGAGCAAGTAAAGGTTAGCGCTGCACATATTGATAGTGTCTATGAGGGCGTAGATTTAAAAAGAACTATTGCACTTATCAACTTACCTGTAAATTTAAAATCAAAGCAAAAACAATCATTTGTTGTTGATGTTTTTGAGGTCACTTCAGATGAGTCACACCAATATGACTTACCGGTTCATTATAAAGGGCAGTTGATCAGCACTGATTTTGAGTTAAATACGCAAGTAACCAGTTTGTCAGTGCTAGGCAAAGACAATGGTTACCAACATTTATGGCTAAAAGCGCAAGCCCAGCCAAAAGCCGGTTTATCGTAAATTACATGGTTAAATGAAAATGGTCGATTTTATACACATTCGGCCATTCTAGATGGCAACAGTTCGGTAATGTTCACTCAAATAGGTGCGAATGATCCGCTGTTTAATTTACGTAATGAAAATGCTTTTATTACCCGCAAAAGTCAGGCGAAAAGCCATACTTTTGTTAGCGTTTTAGAGCCTCATGGTGAATATAACCCCGCAAAAGAATTTACGCTTTCAGCGGTCAGTGATGTTAAAAAATTATCACATCAAAAAATTAATAATATCGATGTTGTAGAACTTGTGCTGACAAGTGGAGAAGGTTATTTATTTGCTTTTAATTCAGTAAAAAGTCTTCAAGGAACACAATCAAATAGCTTTGTATTTAACAACAATAAATATCATTTCAATGGTCGCTCTAAATTGTTCGAAATGAACAATTAAGTAACTAAATAGTTAAACAATTATAGATAAATAAAATAAGTAGTAGGGGAAGCATTATGAGTCAAAGTGAAAATTTTTCATTTGGTAACGAAACAGAAATCGAAGATATTGGCGGTGGACTAAAACGCCAAATGTTGGGTTACAACCACGAACTAATGGCGGTAAAAATTTGGTTTGAAAAAGGCGCTATTGGTTACAACCATGCTCATAGACATTCTCAAGTGACTTATGTTGTTGAAGGTGAGTTCCACTTTAATATTGACGGTGTAACCAAAATATTAAAGCCAGGTGATAGTTGTATGATACCTCCGCATGCCGATCACGGCGCTACATGTCCAACGGGCGGTATTTTAATTGATACATTCAGCCCGGCTCGAGAGGACTTTGTTGAAGCAGGTGCTTTTGATCATATTCACAATCAGGAAAGCAGCTCATGAAAATCAAAAATTTACGCTGGTGGGTGATTCTATTAATCGCACTTGCAACGGTGATTAACTATATCGATCGCTCTGCGCTTAGCGTACTTTGGCCTGATATTGTTGAAGAATTATTTCCAGACGAGAGCGCCTTAGAACGTAAACAAATTTATGCCAATATTTCGATTGTATTCATTTTGTCTTATGCTTTTGGTCAGGCAATATTTGGTAAAATATTTGACTGGATAGGCACACGTTTAGGGTTTGTGCTATCTATTGGTGTTTGGTCGCTAGCTACTGCGGCTCATGCTCTTGCTCAAGGTGTACTTAGTTTTAGTATTTTTCGCGCTATTTTAGGTGTGGCTGAAGCGGGTAATTGGCCGGGTGCAGCAAAAAGTAATGCTGATTGGTTTCCTACTAAAGAACGTGCGTTAGCCCAAGGTATTTTTAACTCCGGTGCCGCTATTGGCGGTATTATTGCTATTCCGTTAATTGCTTATTTAACGGTTTATTTTAGCTGGCAAATGGTTTTTGTTGTCATTGGTATGTTAGGTTTTTTATGGCTTATTCCTTGGATTATTCTTGTGAAAGCGCCACCAAAATCACACCCATGGATCACTGATCAAGAGCGTGAATATATTTTAACGGGTCAAAGGAATACTGAAGACGAAAGTGATAACGACGAAGATGAATACAACCCTTCAACTAAAGAGTTACTTTCTCGCAAACAAAGTTGGGGCGTTATTATTGCTTCAGCTGCTATTGATCCTATTTGGTGGTTATTTGTTTTCTGGATCCCAATTTATCTAAATGAAGTGTACGCAATGGATGTTAAATCTATTGGTATCTATGGATGGGTACCATACGTTGGCGCTATGTTTGGAGCTTGGTTCGGCGGCTTACTTGCGCAAAATCGTATTAAAGCTGGCTGGAATACCGACAAAACCCGTAAACTTACGATCACACTCGGTTGTCTTATTATGCTACCTGCACTCTTAGCAATGGCAAACCCTGGTGGACCAACAACGGCAGTACTTATTATGGCGGTTATTTTATTTGGTTTTCAAACTGCTATTGGTAACGTGCAAACCTTACCTAGTGATTTATTTGGTAAAAAAGCGGTTGGTACGCTGGCTGGCTTTTCGGGGATGGCAGCAAAACTTGGCGCTTTAGGCTTAACGGCTTTAGTACCTTATTTAACTGCTGACGGAAATTATACTCCTGCATTTGTTATCGGTGCTTCATTAGCAATTATTGCCATGGCTGCCGTTTGGTTTCTAATTCCTAAAGTTGAACCATTAAAGCCTAAGCAATAAATACTCAGTAATCGATAGCTTATTATCGAAAAATTTTAATTACAGTTAATAAGGTTTGTAAATGAAAAACATTTTTTTATTCGGTGAATGCATGATTGAGTTGATGGCTGCTTCACAAGGTCAGTCATCCAATACCATGCAACAATCATTTGCTGGAGATGTTTTTAACACTGCTGTGTATTTAAAACGTACTTTTGCCGACGTGCAGGTAAATTTAGTCACTGCGGTAGGTAAAGACCAGTTTAGCCTTGATATGATTCAATATTGTGAAAAAGAAAATATTGGAACTGAATTAGTCTTTAAATCAGCCTCTAAAATTCCAGGCTTATATTCTATTCAGCTGGATGCACAAGGAGAGCGAAGCTTTACTTACTGGCGAGAAAACTCAGCAGCACGTCAAGTTATGCAACATATTGACGATGCCGCTACTGAGCAGTTATCAAAAGGTGATATGTTCTTTTTTTCTGGTATCTCTTTAGCTGTTATTGAGCCCGATGCTAGACCTGCATTTTGGCTTTTAATTGACAAGCTCAAAGCGGCGGGTGTGCAAATTGTTTTTGATCCTAACTATCGACCACGTTTGTGGAGCGGTCCTGAAGAGGCGCAAGCACAATTTGCTTTAGCATTACAGAAGTCAGACTTATCTTTGCCTGGTGTTGATGATTTTGAGCAGCTATTCGGCATGACCAGTGTTGCTGAAGTTTATACTTACTGTCAGCCATTTCATGTTAATGAGTTAGTGATTAAAAACGGTGAACAAAGCATTTTAGTTGTTGTTGATGGCGTCAGCACTGAGTTTGCTATTACTCCTGTAGCAAACGTAGTTGATACCACGTCAGCTGGTGACTCTTTTAATGGTGTTTACCTTGGTGCGCGTATTGGAGGCTATGAAATTAGTGACGCTATTGCCTTAGCATCTAAAGCCGCGGGGTTTGTTATACAGCACCGAGGTGCGATTACGCCAGCGCAAGAATTTAGTGAATTTATTAACGCTCAGCTTGCCTGTGTGGCAAAATTTAAAAAGGATCAATTATGACATCATTTTCCACCTTGATGGGAAATCAAAAGCTCTTGCCCATTATACAAGCCAGTTCAGTGTCACAAGGACTAGCAATCGGCGAGGCTATGGCTGCAGCAGGTATTCATTTAGTTGAAGTAGTACTGAGAACCGAGGCATCATTAGATGTTATTAAGACACTTAAGCAAGAGTTACCGGCCTTAAAAGTAGGGGCTGGTACCGTGACTGATGCTGATATTTTAAAACAAGCACTTGATGTTGGTAGTGACTTTATTATTACGCCAACAATTTCAAATAACTTGCTGACTCACCTGTCTAGTTGCACCGTTCCTGTGTTACCAGGTGTATCTAATGCTGCTGATATTTTGCTGGCGAAAGAATATGGTTATCGAGAGCTGAAGCTTTTTCCTGCTTCGTTATCTGGCGGTGTCCCATTTTTAAAAGCTATGGCAGCTGTATTTAACAATATGACTTTTTGTCCAACCGGCGGCATTAATGAAAGTAATCAACAAGCATATTTGGCATTAAAAAATGTTTTTGCTGTTGGTGGTACTTGGGTTGCCTCACCTGATTGGGTTGCTAACCAAGAATGGTTGAAAATAACTCAAGCTTGTAAAGCAGCACAAGTGACAGCATAGCTATAAAATAGCTAACAACCAGACCATAAAATTAGCAGTAATTTTTATTGTTAAAATGCATTAAGGCATTACTGCTAAATACTCATACTCATACTCATACTCATACTCATACTCATACCTGTTCTTGTTCAGCCGAAAAGAGGCTCTCTCAAGTTCATTCCTTGACGTTATCGAACTTTTTATCTCGACATTAGCGTAATTTCCCCCTGGTAGTTGGTCTTTTTTTTAGACTGAGCTATATAAGGTAATAACTGTTTTTTTAGAAAAATAAATAAAAAAAACAACAAGAAGCTAGCTATTTAATTAAATGGTATTGCTCATGAACTTAGTGTCGTTTTATTAACCCTTACATGAGTTATGGCTTTCTTGAGTTAGTGCTTGCCAAACTTGATTTGCATCAACAAAGCAAATAGTGATGTGTAGTATTGTTGATACATGATAATTGCTGTGACAAATGTCACTTTACTGTCGCTTTTTATGTTGATGTTGTAGGAATTTATGGTTGATTTAAGTCGTCGCAACTTTATGCGAGCTAAAAAGGTTTCATCGCCACCAGCGATTAGGTTGCCGTGGACTGCAGATGAGGCATTGTTCACTAGAGGCTGTACACAATGTGGTGACTGCATAAGTGCCTGTGAAGAAAATATTATTATTAAAGGCGATGGCGGCTTTCCTGAAATCAACTTTTCTGCTGGCGAATGTAGCTTTTGTCAAGCCTGTGTTAAGTCCTGTAAAGAACCATTATTCAATTCATTAGATACCTTACCTTGGCAACTAGATATTGAAATTCAATCTAGCTGCTTAGCTAAGAAACAAATCCATTGTCAAATATGTCAAGACAGCTGTGAACCTGAGGCTATTGTTTTTAAATATCTACACTCAAGCGTACCTCAGCCTGAAATTACATTAGAAGATTGTACTAGCTGTGGGGCTTGTGTAGCAGTTTGCCCTGAATCAGCAATTAACTTGTCTGTATCGAGACAGTCAACATCCTATTTAGGAGCAAACAATGAGTGATTTAGAGCAATTAATATGGAATGTTTTGGGGTACACCTCAATGCCCTTCATATTTCTATTCGGTTTTATTGCAACAGCGTTAGTCGCAGTTGTTATTTTAAAAATATTTGGTGCAAAACCAAAAAACTAATACTGAAGCTGATCAGTAAGAGGGTAGAAAATGATTAACCTTTTAGAAGAAAGCCCAGTAAATATAGCAGGGGTTATGTTCATGGCTTATCCTGAAAAAGCGGATAAAGTTGCTGATGAACTACAAGCATTCCCAGGCGCAGAGATACATGCAAAAGGCGAAAATGGCAGTTTAGTGTTTACTGTTGAAGGGCTTGAAGGCGAAACCAATCAAGCAAAACGTATTATTGATACCATTACCGATATGAGTAAAGTGTCAGGTGTAATTTCATCGTCACTTATATTCCATCATAACGATGCAGGTTTAGTGCAACATCAGGGGAAAAAACTATGACTTTAACTCGACGTGACTTTATTAAAGCTAACGCGGTTGCAGCAACTGCGGTTGCTGCGGGTGTTGCCGTGCCTGCATCAGCAGCAAATTTAATTACTAAGTCATCAGAAAGCGCAATAAAATGGGATAAAGCACCGTGTCGCTTTTGTGGTACCGGCTGTAGTGTTTTAGTGGGCACTCAACACGGTAAAGTAGTCGCAACACAAGGGGATCCTGAAGCCGAAGTTAATAAAGGCTTGAATTGTATTAAAGGCTATTTTTTATCGAAAATTATGTATGGTAAAGACCGCTTAACTCAACCCTTATTGCGAATGACCGATGGTGAGTTTGATAAAGAAGGTGAATTTGCGCCTGTTAGCTGGGATAAAGCTTTTGATGTTATGGCTGACAAATTTAAAGCGGCGATTAAGAAAAAAGGCCCTACTTCTGTCGGTATGTTTGGCTCAGGTCAATGGACCGTTTGGGAAGGTTATGCCGCTTCGAAACTAATGAAAGCGGGTTTTTTAAGTAACAATATTGACCCTAATGCGCGTCACTGTATGGCATCTGCTGTTGGTGGTTTTATGCGTACATTTGGCATCGATGAGCCAATGGGGTGTTATGATGATTTAGAGCATGCCGATGCCTTTGTACTTTGGGGCTCTAATATGGCTGAAATGCATCCTATTTTATGGTCACGATTAACCGACCGTCGGTTAAGTTCGCCGCATGTAAAAGTTAATGTTTTATCGACATACAAGCATCGTAGTTTTGAGCTTGCCGATAATGGTATGATTTTTACTCCACAAACTGATTTAGCCATTTTGAACTTCATCGCTAACTACATTATTGAAAACAATGCTGTTAATGAAGACTTCATGAAAAAGCATGTCAATGTTCGTGAAGGTGTTACTGATATTGGTTATGGTTTACGTCCTACGCACCCGTTAGAAAAAGCCGCCAAAAATGCTGGTTCAGGTGCTTCTAAACCCATGAGTTTCGAAGACTATGCTAAGTTTGTTAGCACATATACCCTAGAATATACTTCCAAGCTTTCTGGAGTGCCAGAAGCTAATCTCGTTGAAATGGCAAAACTGTATGCAGATCCAAAAGTAAAAGTTACCTCGTTTTGGACCATGGGCTTTAACCAACATACTCGCGGTGTTTGGGCGAATAACCTTATGTATAACGTCCATTTATTAACCGGTAAAATTTCAGAGCCGGGTAATAGTCCATTTTCATTAACTGGTCAGCCTTCAGCGTGTGGTACTGCACGTGAGGTGGGCACTTTCTCTCATCGTTTACCTGCTGATTTAGTGGTGAAGAATCCTGAGCATAGAGCTATTGCTGAAAAAATATGGCAACTGCCTGAAGGCACTATTCCACCTAAACCAGGTTACCATGCTGTGCTACAAAACCGCATGTTAAAAGACGGTAAGCTCAACGCTTATTGGGTGATGTGTAATAACAATATGCAAGCGGCTGCGAACATTAATGAAGAAGCCATTCCGGGTTATCGTAATCCTGAAAACTTTATTGTAGTGTCAGACCCGTACCCAACCGTAACCGCACAAGCTGCTGATTTGATTTTGCCTACGGCTATGTGGGTAGAAAAAGAAGGTGCTTATGGTAACGCCGAACGCCGGACACAATTCTGGCATCAACAAGTGAGTGCGCCAGGCGAAGCTCGCTCTGATTTGTGGCAATTGGTTGAATTCTCGAAACGTTTTAAAGTTGAAGAAGTTTGGCCTGAAGAGCTCATTGCTAAGCAGCCAGAACTTCGTGGAAAAACCTTGTTTGATGTGCTTTATGCCAATGGTAAGGTGAATAAATTCCCAATGTCAGAGTCAAAAGGTGATAGCAACTATGAAGGTGATGCCTTTGGCTTTTATATTCAAAAAGGTTTATTCGAAGAGTATGCCGAGTTTGGTCGCGGTCACGGGCACGATTTAGCGCCTTTTGATCGTTACCATGAAGAGCGTGGTTTAAGATGGCCGGTGGTCAACGGTAAAGAAACCAAGTGGCGCTTTAGAGAAGGTCATGACCCTTATGTTGCAAAGGGGAGCGAAGTGCAGTTCTATGGTAAAAAAGATAACAAAGCGATTATTTTTGCACTGCCTTATGAACCCGCAGCTGAATCACCAGATGAAGAATATAATTTATGGCTAAGTACCGGCCGAGTACTTGAACATTGGCATTCAGGTTCGATGACAGCGCGTGTTCCTGAGCTTCATAAAGCGTTTCCTGATGCGGTGATTTTCATGCACCCTGATGATGCTAGAGAACGAGGTTTACGCCGTGGCGATAAAGTATTAATGGCATCGCGTCGAGGTGAGGTTGAATCGCGTGTTGAAACTAGAGGTCGTAACCGTCCGCCGAAAGGTTTGGTATTTATGCCTTGGTTTGATGCTAAGCAACTTGTGAATAAACTGACACTCGATGCCACTGATCCATTGTCAAAAGAAACTGATTATAAAAAATGTGCCGTTAAAGTAACGAAGGCTTAATGTTGATAAATTTACGCATTGATAACAGCGATTATCAATGCGTGGGAGAGTTAAAATGAAATTATTATCTTTATTCGTTGCCGTTGTCACCTTTGTTGTTACGGTGAATGTCATCGCGCAAGAAACGGTAAACCCTGGTGGCTTAGCGACTATTCGCGGTGCCTCAAATATTGATGAAACCCGCCCTGCTGAAAAGCTCAAGCGTGTCATCAAGGATAAAAATCCAATCGCGCGTAACTATGTGCATCAACCGCCGGTTGTACCACATCAAACACGTGGTTATCGCGTTGATTTAAATAGTAATAAGTGTTTAAGCTGCCATAGTTGGAAACATGCAGCAGAAACAGGAGCAACTAAAATCAGCTTAACGCATTTTGAAACTCGCGACGGTAAAACTTTGTCAGATGTTTCTCCTCGTCGTTATTTTTGTTCGCAGTGTCATGTGACACAAGCTGATGCCGCACCATTAGTTGAGAATACCTTTGAACCGGTTGAATCATTAGGTAATGAGTAAACCGCAGCGATATTAAGGGGTATAAAATGCTAAAAAATTTATGGACGTTTTTAACGTCACCAAGCAGTGCAGCTATGTGGTTTATTTTAGCTATAGGGTTTGCCGGTGGTATTATTTTCTGGGGTGGTTTTAATACTGCGCTAGAAGTCACCAATACAGAAGAGTTTTGTATTGGTTGTCATGAAATGCAAGATAATGTGTATGAAGAGTACCGTGAAACTATTCACTATGCCAATCGCTCGGGTGTACGTGCAACCTGTCCTGATTGCCATGTGCCCAAAAAATGGACCGATAAAATTGTCCGTAAAATTGCTGCCAGTAAAGAAGTCTGGGGTATGTTAACGGGCGTCATCGATACACGTGAAGAGTTTGTTGATCATCGCCGCTCTATGGCTGAGCGAGAATGGAAACGAATGAAAGAAAATGACTCTCTAGAGTGTCGTAACTGTCATAACTTTGAATACATGGACTTTTCTGAACAAGGTAATCGCAGTGTAAAAATGCACTCTGATGCTTTAGCCTCGGGTGAAAAAACCTGTATCGATTGCCATAAAGGTATTGCCCATGAATTACCAGATATGAAAGGTGTGGAAAACTGGTAATTGTTTGCAAGCAATGGATAAATATTCTCTAGCGTAAAATGTAAAAAGCAAACCACTAGGTTTGCTTTTTTATTTTGATAGCGGGGCGCTAACTGCGAGGTTTTGCATAACTTCAAGTATGGTATCTATGTCAGACAAATGCAGTAACAGCACATCACTTAGTTAAAAATTTAAAATAACCTGAGATTATGCTTTGGGCTTTAAACTAACATGGCCTAACTAGGTGTGTTAGAGTTTTTTTGACATCACGATAGCGTCTTCATAGCCAAAACCGCTATTACTTGGGTAATAACCTGTTCTACGTGATATCTCGCTAAAACCATGATTGATATAGAGCATTTGTGCACTGATATTTTTTGCGCGTACTTCTAAAAAAATGCTTTGTGTTGAACGTTCTTTACAGCGTTGGAAAAACTGCAGCAGTAGTGCTTTGCCATAACCTTTACCTTGCTGTGTAGGGGCAACGCAAATGTCCATTAAGGTGGATTCACCAGCAACAAACTCACCGACATAAAAGCCGACAATGGTTTGATCAACCGTGAGGTAATCACCAAAGTATCGGCCATCAATACAACTACGAAAGGTTTTTTCACTCCACGGGTGTGGGTGGCAAGCCAATTCAATAGCCATGAGTTGTTCAACAATATCTTGATTTATTGGGCTAAATTCAGTGCTATTTGCCTGGTTCATAGTGAGCTTAATGGTCCTATTGATTGCCATAAGGCCTTTTTAAGTGCTGGCGAATTGGCAAGAGTGGTTAAATCTGGCGTTTTTAAACAGTTATGTTGAAATTCGATACGGTTGTTATCAGTGAATTGCCAGTTAATAATCCCTAGATCTAGCTGATTTTGTTTAACTGTTAAATCAGCATGACTGACCCCTAAGCAACGTATCACATCATTAAATAACGATAACTTAAATAAGCTTTCGAGATCATAACTGATCGACTTTACATTAGATGATTGCTGTGGCGCAGATGGGGTTGCTTCGGTCGTTGACTTGTCCGCTAAGGTCTTGTTAGAAATATCAGCTTGGCTTAAATTAAGATGAGATAAATCACGTCTTTGCCAAACGGTAATACCCATGGCTTGTAATAAATCAAATTGTCTTTTGCTAATGCTCATATTATTTTAGCTATGTTTAAAACTCGTTATTATCATGACAGAGTTTTTAGTTAGGACAAACTAGAATTTATTAATATTTGAGAAATAACATTGTTGTGTTATTTAAAGAAGAAAATGGCAGGGGTGGAGAGATTCGAACTCCCAACCGTCGGTTTTGGAGACCGCTGTTCTACCAATTGGAACTACACCCCTGCAACAGATTCGAATTATACTGAAGCCAAGCTAAAGGTAAAGAACAAATTTCAAATAAATGCATATGCTGCTAAATAAAAATCCACATG